>JAABUJ010000996.1_pt1 | contig 46181 bp, 23 predicted proteins | sample 5559131 | NCBI WGS metagenome assembly JAABUJ01 (sample SAMN10711875, study PRJNA513366) | rock metagenome | isolation source: Antarctica rocks | place: Antarctica: Victoria Land, Mt New Zealand nord | collected 2016-01-07
AGATCAATCTTAAAGTCATGAAAGATCAATTATATTTAAATTAAATAAGTCAGATATGAAAGCTTATTGAATTTGATGTAAAAAGAATAAAATATATTTTCATTATAAAAAGTTCTTACATATAGCTAAAGACTGCTGAGACAACAAGAACACTGATAAGAGTAAAGATAAGAATAAAGATAAGAAAAAAAGTATAGACAAGAAGAAGTTAAAGATTGTTGAAGTTAATTTAAACAATTTGAAAAATTAAAGTCATTTATAGATATAAAAGTGTTTATAAACAAGTTAATAGAAGCTTTTATTTAATTTAATAATGATTTAAGTAAAACATCTACACTGAATGATCTAAAATTCTTATTATTGAGTATAATCTTTAATTAAATTAATATTCTCAATTTAAATTTATATATTCTTGCAGATCACATTCAAGACAGACTGAACAAGATAAATATAAAAGTATTAATTAATTTAAATGTAAATCAAATATATATCTTCTTGATAGTTATCAATTAAGTATTGATTAATAGTTAATATAAAATTAAACTGCTTAAAATATTCTTACTGAATAAGCAGATCATTTAATTAATCATAAAGCTGATTTTTTATTTTAAGATAAATAGCTTTTAATAATGATTAAAAGCATGAATTGTGAATCTTTAAGAATATAATCTTATTCTGAGATTAATTTAACTGAAAGTCACTAATTCTCAGATTGATTAAATTATGAACTATATAACAATTTAAGATTAACAATAAAAACATTATCATTTATTTCTGAAAAAGTAGTAACAAGCTGTAAACAGATCAACATTAAATGTGATTAAAGAGTGTGCAGTTATGAAGACACTTTGAAAATACAGAACTGTTAAGTACTTATTAATAATTTAATAAAATTCAGAGAAGTCAGAAGCTAAACTGTTAACTGTTATGAATGAATGATTATAAATCATTATTGAAGAGTTTTAATCTATATTTAGATCAATTTTATCAGATAAATTATCATTTAAATAAGTGTTTAAATATAGCATTAACACTGATGACATTAAGTCTGTCAACATAAATACTTATTTTCTGTCACAGCTACAGCTAAACAAACAGATTAAACAGATAATGAAGCTACTGAATAAAGATTTAATTTTTGAATTTATAAGTTTATGAAGCTTTTTGATTCTGTTCATTAAAAAGAAGAAGAATACATGATGAATGTGTATTGATTACAGAGTATTAAATAACATTACTGTTAAAAATAAATATTTACTTTCTTAAATTCAGAAATGTCTAGATCAGATCAGTAAAGCTTAATATTTAATTAAGCTTAATTTCACTTTAAGTTATTATTAAATTTATGTGATCAAAAACAATACAAAAAAGTTTGTCTTCAACATTTATTATAATAAATATAAGTTTACAGCTATGTTCTTTAAGTTATGTAATGTCTTAGTAACATTTCAGTCAATGATAAACTTTATATTACAAAACTTACTCAACAAATTCTGTCTAATATATCTCAACAACATACTGATCTTTTTTAACTCAATTTTAAATTATCAAAAACACTTATAAATCATTCTCAGTATCTTAAAGAAACATAAGCTATATATTAAGTTTAGTAAGTGCACTGTTAAGATGAAAATTCTTAAGTTTTGTAAACATATTATGAAACAAAATACATTATGATCAATCTTTATCAAGATATTAGTTATTAAGAATTGATCTGTCTCAAAGACAACACATTATATACAGTAGTTTCTTAAACTGACTTTATATTACTGATGATTTATATAAGAATTTGCATGAATCACAGCATTGCTATTGAATTTGCTTAAGAAGAATGACATTAAGTTGTATATAAAGAAGAATTAACTCATTATTTAAAATACATTATGTAATAATGTCTTTCAATAACTTAAGAATGCACTTACATTCAAATTAATACTTATTTAAATAGCTATATGCAAACTATTTACTATCAAAATAGACACTTTCAAATAGACAATTGGTTGTGCTTTGATGCAGAATGAAATGAATAAGAAACTTTATTTAATTATTTATTATTGAAAGAATAATGAGTACTTGTGCTATCTGTCTATCTAGTGAATCTAATGTGTCAACATTGACTGCAATTAACTTAAGTATAGTTAAATTGATAGCAGAAGCTCTGTCATCTAAGACAGAAGAAGACTCTGTTAGCTTTTTATGTTAAGATTAAAGAAGTTAAGAAAGCAGATAAAGCACTGTACTTCTTAATATTCTTACTCAATACATTCATATCTATTGACTCTCACTGTTGTCAAGTTTCAGCTAATATACAAAGCACTTAAATATCTGTCTTAACAAGAGCTTGATCAGTTCATCAGCTATTATGTCTTAATTAAGTATAAAGTTTATTTAAATTTAATTTTTCTTGTGCAGATCTTAGATGTGATAATAGACAACATTGATGTGCTTTAACTACTCATATATATAAACATTCTTAATTAGTGTCAAGACAGTCTGATTATTTCTTTTAAGCTAAAGAAATATGTTTTTTCTATAAGTCTCATTCTTTTAAATGCTTACACAATGTGAATTAACTTTAAGATACTTGCCTAATCTCATGTTTCTTAGTATCTGAGTAAGTCAGACTTCAGTCTTTGCACATATTGATATAATTATATATTTAATCTCTGTAGTCAATGTTGTCACTGACTTCTGTTTTTAATTGACTCATGACACAAATTCTTCTTTAAGTAAAAAGATATAATCTAAAATAAATCTTCTGTCTAACTTGTCTGATACATAGTCAGAGTCAGAGTATTTAAGTAGATCTTAACTTTCATTGAGTTTATACATAATTTTAAGATTAATAATTAATCATACATATCACAGCAGTTTTTTAAGCATATACTTATAATGTTCTACAGAGTCACTGAGATACTGACTCAGTTGTTTTAAGACAAAGAAGATGTCTAAGTATATATAAATTGCAGTATACATAAGACTTTTAATGATCTACTGATATTTTCTTTGATCTATATGCTGATCATTAGAGTTAACTAAACAAAGAGAGTCATATTTACTCAGTGAGATCTCAATGCATCAATGCTTATCACTTCACATATAAAGATCTCTAAGCATCTTGTCAACATAGTGTGTCTGATTCATGCACAGTGTTCTTTTCTTGCAGTTACAAATTATTTAAATATCAAGAATTTTCTGTGTCTCTCTCAAGTTCTTAATCTTAAATAAGCTCTCAAGAGACTTTTTGAATCAGAGAACATTTAAGAGGCTTGATGAGGTCATAATGATATCATTTACATAAAGAAGTAGCATGATGCTCTTGACAGTGTGAATTAAAAGACATGAGTTTATACTGCTTTGATGAAAATTTAACTGAAGAAGCTTAGTGACACATCATTTATGTTAATCTCTGATAGCTTGCTTCAGATCATATAAACTGCACAGAATGCATAGTACACAGTTAGAAGTAGTTGTAACTTTGAGAGATGATGTTATGTAGATTGTTTTCTTTAGAAATGATTCAGTAAAGACATTGTTAACATCTATTTAATGACACTTTAAGTCTTTGAGTGCAACTAGAGTCAGAAAGACATAAAGAGTATTAAACTTTACAGTTGATGTAAAGATATCTTCATAATTAATGCTGTATATCTATAAGAACTCTCTTGTCACTACTTTTGTCTTCAATTTGTCAAGAAAATCATCAATATACAGCTTAAATTTAAATACTTACTTGCTAATCATAATGTTAATTTCTCTTAACAGAACAGTCTCTTCTCAAATGTCATTTACTGTAAATGCTGTCAGCTCTGCATTAATGACATTCTTTTACATCTTTTCTCAGATTGAGTTTCTCACTGCTTCAGCATATATCAAAGAAGTTGAGATATCAGTTCTTACTGAGTGCTTATTATTCTCATCATTGACTGTAAATGCAGTCAATGTCAGCATGATTCTTAAGATCTTTATTATAAACTCATTAAAATCAGTGTCATTGTTCTTCTATCTTCTCTTTGATATCTTAATGTACAGAAATGTCTTAACTCTTTTAATTAAGACATTCATGTCTGAATGACTGATCTTGTTAACAGAAATCTTAATATAAGAGAAGAGCTTTAATGCATTGTAATTAAAGTTAACTGCAGTTAACTTAAACAATGAATTGTCTGTGATCTCTTTCTTTGACAGTGTGACAATAGAATAAGAATTTATGAATCTAAATTCATAAGTTTGCATATCAGATTTCAGAAACTGTTTCAGTGAAGCAGCTGCAGTTTCAGTCTTATGTAATTGTTCAACAGACTTTCATTCTAAAAGAATGTTCAGTGTCTGTTTATGAAGTCTTATATTAATGCTGTTTTCTTTCTCATTTTTAACAAACTTGACAGCATAACTCTTAATGATTTACTTAAGATCTGATGCTCAAAGCAGATACTGCTTTGTGATTTTCTCACTATAGCTCATGAATACTTTCACTTATTCTTAATTCATAAACTTATTCTGTCTGTTCTCAGACAGAGACTTTAAGTCAATATAGAAGTAGCATTTGCATTCTTATATATGTATATAATCAATGAATGATTTCACCTTGATGAAAGCTTTCTCTGAAGTAACTTATTTGTCATTGATTAAGAAGTCAGTTGCTGTACAGTTATAAAGATAAACATCACTTCATGCAGTCTCTGCTTAAAACTTTATTGAGAGTTTGATCTTCTTAATTATTGTATACATTGAGTTCTCAGTGATTCTGATTGCTCTCTTAATCACATCATTTCAAATCAACATGTAAAACACTGTGTACTATAATACAATGTCAAAAGACATACATCACTCATTAAGAATAGATCTCAGCTCTGTTGCATTGTCACTTTGTACAGCAAGAATCTTTGCATTAAACTGAAGTTCAATCTTTAATTATTACTTCTGTAGTTTCTGCAGAACATTATCTCATTACTTTAATGATATTGTTTATATTTTCTGCAAATGATTATCTATGATTTTCAGAAAGTATTGATAGTCAGTGAATGACAAAGACAGAAATTTATATATGTTAATGAAGATCAAAGCAAGAATGTTAACTTTTCTTTTACTTATGTTGTGCTTTTGCTGATTTACAAATTTAGTCAGAGCATAAATCTTATACATATTGACATTGTTCTTAATAATGAGAATTGACTTGCTCAAAGTGATGATCTTATAAAGATTATGAAGCTTAGCTGCATCAAGATAAGCAAATTAATGATGTCAGAGTCTATATGTCTTGATTTTGTTGTTATGTAACATGACTATGTCATTATTCATTTATACATTCTTGCTAAATGTGTCTGTAATGAATCTAAGAGTCTGAATCTGCAAGTTCTTACATACTTTTGAAAAAGTGATCTTTAACTTACTTTGTACATGCATAACAAAGAGTAAAGCAAATTCATTAAGATTATTTAAGATGTACTTAACTATGTAGACTTCTTCTTTCTTAAATGCTTTTAACATAAGCTTTTTGCTTTTATTTTGCATGTAGAGATTCTTATAATCAAAATATTTAAGCAGTTTCTTCTCACACATCTTCTTTTCTGACAGAAGATTGACTTCAAGCTTTAAAACATAGAGTGTTGAACTTAAAAGAACTGAATTCTCATTCTTATTTTATATAATAATTATATTATAGTAGTTAATATATAATCTTTTCTCTCTGACTATGATGATACATCATTACATACACATCAGAGAGTCACTGAAAAGCTGAAGTTTATTAATCATATAAGATGAGACATCAGAGTCTACAACTCAGTCTAATTGAGAAATTTTATTAATAATATTTTTAAAGATAGCAGTAATCTTCTTATCAGACTCATCTACAGCTTCAGACTTCTGTATACTGAATTTCTTTTTAGAAACAATTTTTACATTATATATCTGATTTTTTCTTTTATTTCTGTGTGAATTAACTGCAGTCAACTTAACTTACTTCTTAACTGTGTTGACTAACTTTGCTGACTGTATAATCTTGTGAATCACAGAGATATATTTACAGTTCTGTTTACAGTAAATATTATTATAAAGATAGTTGTTAAAATGTGGCACCACACTAATAGCATAGCTATTGTAGATTATATATCTAACACTCTTTCTAACTTGCAATTGGCCCGCAACTGACCTGCAGGTGTAAAGGGTGCACACAGATGGTGGTTCAAACTTGTGACCTTTTGAACTTACTTTCTCACCATAAACTTAAACCATCAGCAGAGGTGGCCTAGGCACCATTTTATACAAGTTATCACACACTAACTTGAGCTCATAACCTGTTAAAAGGTGGCACCACACTTTTAGCCACAGCTATCATGAGTTATATATCTAACAATAGTAGATTAAAGTTCTATATAATGATGAGTAATTACTGTTTGAGCTTGAGTGTCTTCTGTAATCATACTGTGAGATTTAACATTTTTAATAATTCTTGTTTTGTCTTTACTGCTCAGCTCATAAAGCATTATTAAACATCTTCAGTTAAGTCTTCTTCTTTTGAAGTTTCTGCAGACTTATCTCAATGTCAGATGTGTTTTAAGCATTAATGATGTCATAAATAACAGTATACTTTGCTGACAATACTTAAGACAATATTTAAAATTGCTACTTAAATGTAATGAAGTTCTTAAGTCTTAACTGTGTTACAGTGATCTTTCTGTTAAGATTGCTGAGTTAAGTTCATGTCTCATTGACAGTTATGTTCAGTAACATCTTATATTCAACAAACTTCATTAAATATTGTCTCTCAGTTGTCTGCAGTTTCTTCTTGTACTTTAAGAAGAAAGTATTTCAAGCTTCTTTTACTGTAATTTTATTTATGAGATAATTCTCATTGTTAGTACTGATGCAGACTGTAATTCAGAACAGAGCTTTACTGTTAATTTGTTGATTCTTAAAATTGAGACTGCTTAATGAGAAGAAAGAAAAGATATTATTGATGAATGTGTTGTCTATAAAGACTTAAATAAGAATCTTTATTATATATCAGAGATTCTTGTCAGTCAGTTATTTCTTTATATGAACAAATCATTTCTCACAGTTCTCTCAAGTAAGAATAAAGATTGAATGTTATTTTGTAAAAAACAATGAGTTGTGCTCTTGATTCATAGTGATGATTGACACACAATATAAGAATTGAAGATAAAAGAGTGTGTTGTAAAGATGAATGTAATAACAGAAGAGATATATGTATGTATTGTCTGTTTACAGCAATGCAGAGAATGCTTATTTGTTAATATTTAACTTATATTAAGCTGTCAAATCATTGTGCTCATTGTGTCTATCTTGTTTTACTTTAATAAGCAGCATATCAGAGACTGTCTACTTGTTTTGCTTTAATGAGCAGCATATTAAGAGTTATGTACATTAGATCAGTCTGCACTTTCTTTGAAAAGTCTTTTGTTAACTTGAGCTCATAATTTATTGAAAGAATAATGAGTACTTGTGCTATCTGTCTATTTAATGAATTTAATGCATCAATGTTGACTGCAGTCAACTTAAATGTAGTTAGATTGATAGCAGAAGCTCTGTCATCTAAGGCAGAAGAAGACTCTGTTAGTCTTTTACACTAAGATTAAAGAAGTTAAGAAAGTAAATAGAGCATTACACTTCTTGTTAAATATATAACTTACAATAGCTGTGCTATTAGTGTGATGTCACCTTTTAACAGGTTATGAGCCTGAGTTAGTACAGTGATAACTTGCATAAAACAGTGCCTAGATCATCTCTACCAGTGATTTAAGTTCATGGTGAGAAAGTAAGCTCAAAGGTCACAAGTTTGAACTGCTGTCTGTGCACACTCTTTACACCTACAGGTCAGTCACAAGCTGATTGTGAGTTAGAGAAAGTGTTAAATATATAACTCACAATAGCTATGCTATTAGTGTGGTGCCATCTTTTAACACTTCTCAACATTTATGATGATTAAAAATTATAAGATGCAGAGCTCAATTATTCTGTTTATAAAAAGAAGCTATTGATCATTAAGCATGCACTTTGAACTTAATAGTACTCTATTGAAAATGATAATATTACAATTATTATTCTGAATCACAAAGATTTACAATATTTAAAGAATAAATTGTATCTGTTTAAATAGCTAACTCAATGAATTGATAAATTTCAGCAGTATGATCTTGATATTTAATATTGTTTTGAAGCTCAGACTGTCATATTAAATTCAATTAGTCATTATTTTAATTTTATAAAGAAAAACTTAATAAATAAAGTGTTTTTAGATGCTCTGTGAAGATTAAACAATGTAAAATAAGAAAAAGAAATGATATTGTATCTGAAAGATAATATAGAATCTGAAAAGTTATTGCTTTGCAAGTATGTATGCAAAAATAATGTGATGAATTAATTTTGACTACATTATGATTTGAAATTGAACAACTCATATTTAATTTAAAAATAAAACAACAGCAAAATGCTATTTCTACAGTTTCAGTACTGTGCAGACTTTTTAAAATATATATACATTAAATATAAGCATTTAGAAGTGCTGAGACTGTTAAAAGTCATTTGACTTCAAGCTTGATAATATGAATTATTGCAGAATATTAAATTGTTTATAAAGTATTATTTTAACTGTTAAGTTGCTCAATGATCTTGAAAACATTAAGAGATTAAAGAATATTTATATTTAACTTGCAAGAACTTACTACTGTTTGAAAGATAAGAAATTAATATGATAAATATACTATCTTAAATGCTCTGAGAAAACTGCTGAATTATAACAACAATTAATTATATTACAGATTAATCTGTGACTAAAGCTGTTCTAAATGCAATAAAAACAACAATTACAGATTTTCTATATGACAAAATCTTTATAAATTATAATTCATCAAGAAAATTACTATTCAATAACAGTACAAACTTTCTCAGCTGTGTCATGATTTATTATTTGAAAAAGCTTAAGACTTAATATAGAACAATGACTTTCTATTATCTTTATATAAATGAAAAGATAGAAAATTTAAATGAAATGTTGAGCTTTATATTTATAAAATATTTTATGAGTAAATCAACTTAATTATGAGATAAATACTTACTGCAAGCACTTTTTGTGACTTAAATTTAAGCTTATAATACAATTAAACAGAGTTTATTCTATTTACTGTATAAGATAAATTTATAATTATTAAGCAACTTAAACAATCTCTGATTGCTGAGAGAAATTGACTTTAAAGATTAGTTAAAATGAGTTAGACAGATATAGACAGTTTAAGTAACTGTTAATGAAATTCTTTTATGAAAGATTATTGAATTGAAAACAATTTATAATGAAACAGTGCAGTTAAGCATTATAAAGAAAGAAAACTGAGTGCTTATATAAAATAAAAAGTCTTAGAAGTTTAAAATTAAATGATTTAAGTCTTATAAGATATTAAAAACTCATTTATTAGAAACTTATGCATTAAGAATGTTTACAGAACATGTTCTATGAAATTTAATTCATAATAATTAATTTGTAAAAACATATATCTTTAATGTCAATGAATTTTGAGTTAGTTCAGAGCTGCAAAGCAGTTTAAAATGAGCTAAACTATCTATGCAGTAATTAAGCTTTGAAGTTAATGAAATTCTTAAATAAAAAGAATTATCATTATCTTTTTATAAAGAACTCTTAATCATATCTTAAGCTGAATAAGATCACAGACAAAAGAAAAAACTATATAAGCTTTTAATAAAAAAAAAGAGAAAATCTCTTTCAGAAGATAATTTATAAGATATAAAAACATTATAAATAGATAAATTTATCTATATCTTTATTACAGAATGTTTTAAAAGCACACTGAAGTGTTGCTTCTTTTAAATTGATTTTGATTGAAGTGAATGATGTAATAAATACATTATAGAAGATTATTAAAAGTTAGAGAAATATTGATGATTTGATTTTAACATTTATGATAGAAGAGAAATATAATTAAAAGAAAGTGAAAGTCTTAATATTATATAGTATTAGAAAAAAATTAAATAGTTAAAAATGATTTAATAAAGATTTGTAATAACAACATGATGAGTTGAAGTTGAAGTGAATGAGTAGTAAAACTAAAAAGAAAGATTAAAAAATCTTAACTTTAATAATAATTAACAGTGATTTGATGATGATTTGTGAAAGAAATATGAACTTATATAATTTACATGAGAGACTTAAGAAAAAGATTCTCATAGATTAAAAGATAATAATATTAAAAGCAGAATACTCAATTAACTTTATGTATTGTTAGTCTTTAAATTAAAATTAAGACAATAACATATTGAGAAAAGAGTTTTATAAGCTTTTTTTAAGATAGAAACAGTCAGTAGTTTTGTGAATATAATTAGAAGTAGATTTCTTTTGATTTGAATCATTATTACTTGCATTAAATGACAATAGTGATGTGAAGTGAGATAAAACAATGTGAATGTAAATTGCAGACAGAAATTTTACAGAATGTTAAGTAAATCTCTGCATTCACAACAGTGAACTGTTGTGACTGTGTAGTAGAAAAGAATATGATATTGTTGCTTACTTATCTCTTATTAAGTGTCTCTATTTATGTCTTAGTCATCATTTCCTATATATACTCTACATAGTGTAAATGAATAGGAACAACTTTCTATGGATTGATTCACAACAGATGTGAATGAAATGCATGTGACAGTGACTAATCAGACAAGTCAAGAACAACTTCAATCCTAGTACCTTAGACCTCTTAGACAAGAAAGGGGCAACACTTTTTCACTATGTATTTGTTAGGACTTTGACTTTGAATTCATGAGCACATTTAGCTTAAATATACATGTCTATGTCCAGCCGTGCCCCTCAAGTGAGTTTCATGACTTAGCTTCAAATAAACGTCTTTCCTCAATCCAAGCAGTTCTCGTACGGTCGGATCAGGAATCCTTTCTGTGCCAGGAAGTCCTTCACATCTTTGACAGTGTATTCGTCACGATGGAACTGTGATATCATTAGTTGTGGGTCGAGTGATTTATGTGACGGCAGATTACACACCATACCCGCTCCCAGTGCCGCATCTGTTGCGGTACACTGAAAGACTTCTTGAAAATGTGCTGGGTTGCCAGCGCCACTAGAGGCTATGACGGGGATCGATATGGCTTCCTTCACGTCGGTGATCAACTCAAGATCAAAGCCACTGTTGCTCCCATCCTTATCTATACAATTGAGTAGGATTTCCCCAGCGCCCATCGCCTCCACCGCGGTGACTAACTGCCGGACGTCAAGGTCACGGCACTCCCGACCACCTTTGACTGTACACTGGTACCAACAAAAGCTCTCTCCCGATGGCCCTGGCCATCTCGTCTGGATGGTGTGGTGGGTGGTCTCGTCAGGGGACCTGACGTACACCCTTTTCGGGTCCACGCTCACCACGACCGCCTGATTGCCGTAGGCTCGGGAAATGGTCTCAATCGCCGTCTTCCCAGACGGCTTACTGCCAGCTGCTACAAATTCCTCCGCAGCGAATACAGCGTCAGAACCAATACTTATCTTGTCCGCACCTGATTTGAAGTACATTGTCGCAACCTCAAGGGCGGAAACCTTCCTGCCGTCGGTGTCAATCGTGTCCCGGATCCCTCCGCCAATGGTCAAGGGGACGAAAACTGTTTCGGATGTTCGCCGCAAGATTTCAAGCATCGGAGTATCTGCGACCGGGCAATTGCGAAAAGATGTAATGTTGAGAAATGTGATCTCGTCGGAGCCTTGCTCATAGTATTTCCGTGCCATATCAACAGGTTTCCCAAGATTCCTAATCTGGCCGCCGGCTTCAACGCCGTCTTTCTCTCTAACGTCGTACTGATCCCCCTTCGTAACCACCAGGTCTCCTTTATCATTGGTCCTCACATCCAGGCAAGCGATGATCCTTCTTGTCAGACCCATCCGGCTATCGCCACAACCAGAAACATGCTCTAGATCCTTTATCCCGTTGCTGTCGAGGAAGGCTTTTAGAACTCTCAATCCTGCAACTCCGCTCTTCTCGGGGTGGAACTGGGTAGCAAACACATTTCCCTTGCCGATTGCACCTACGAATTCCTCTTCCCCATACCGAGCCGTTGCCACAGCCCATCCATCCTGCTCCAGTAGTCCCTCCCGATAGGGCACAGCATAAGAATGCACGTAGTAATATTTACTGACGTCCCTCAACCCGTACAGGCTTTCGCTCCGCGTTGTACCCTTACCCTTTGTGTATGCCGAGTTCCATCCAATATGCGGTACGCTTTTGCTACGAGAGTCAAATCGCGTCAGGCGGCCGGGCACCAAGGCGAGTCCAGGTACATCTGGATCCTCTTCGGAACCCTCGAAGAGGGCTTGCAAACCGACGCAAATACCCATAAAAGGTTTGCCCGAGTCGATATGTTTGCGGATGGGGTCAAGATAACCACTCTGGGAGAACTGTGACAGACAATGACCAAAATGGCCTACGCCAGGCAGGATCAGTTTCTGGTGTTGGGCCCGTCAGCTGGGCCCGAGAGACTGCATGCTTCGGTGAGTAATTGGCCTGATCACGTACCTCAGCATGTTGGACATCCTCGGGGTTTTTGATCCACTGTACGGTGTATCCCACCTTTTCGATTGCGTTCACCAGGGACCGTACATTGCCAGCAACGTAATCGAGAATGTGAACCGTGTTCATAGCGGCACAGTCAAGGTAGCAAATTTGACGGTCTTGCACCACCTCTGTACTTATCCGGAAAGGTATTGAGAATGATTAAACTGGTATGTATTTCGTACTTACCTCGTAGGTGAGTCATACACCTACAGCTACCGTGTTCAGGGAGGTTTGAGTTTAGGGAGGTACATTCCAGAATGAAGTTCTATCTGCTATACGATATTGCGGTGGATGTTCAACCTTCAGACATGGGACTGGGTTCTGATTTTGACTAAAGGTATGTAGGGTTCGTATGTGAAACCTGGAAGTTTCCTGAAGCAGTGCGAGTATCAGAAACCCGGACAACGAACGGTGGCCTTCAAGCACTAAGGTATATAAAGACCAGCAATTGATCCAGGCAGTCCAGCCCACTTAGAGCCCTACCGCCGAAGCAACACCCAAAGCCTAAGATGCAGCAGCGCGCTGAGCCAGTTCTGCACTCTGGCCCATGCGTCGAACCTAGACTCTCTAAGCCCTCGGAGCGACGTCAACGAAACCACTTGCTTAGTCGGACCAGTCTATCTTTTCTCATTAACTCTCGAACGAGACGAATTGTCCATTCCCGAGTTTGATTTCCCATTATTAGCGTCGCCTGCCTGCCAGCAACGAGTATTGACCATGCTTGTTGATTGCGTTCGAGTGACTCTTTATGGACCTGTTCAGTTGATGGCAACTGTACCGTGGTCGAATCTTGCTCAGAAGACGCAGTGTCTATTGAGCCCATATGCTGGGCTGCTGGTCCGGAGACTTTTCAGCTATGGTCAAAGAACGTTTGCGTTACGAAATGACGAGGAGAGTAGTGAGATATCTAGATTTTCAGGACAGTCGCAGATTTGTGGACAGAGTGAAGTTTGCTTCAACTGTCCTGTGGACAGGGCATGACAGCTGGTAGCTGCACAGAGGTAGGTGCGGATTCGTAGTGGCGGCGACAGCTTGACTGGGTATACGGAACAATTCAAATCCCAATACGATAATCACTCGAGACAGCTGTTCCTCGGATGAGGTACTGCTAGTGATTGCTGGCAATGGTTTGCCTGCTGGATCACAGCGCCTGTGCCAGGTAAAACAATCCATTTCGTGGCTAGGTAGGCGTTAGAACGTTGCCTATCGGCATAAGAAGGCATCTGATTCAATACTACCGGAGAGAACTGTCGTAGCTTTACGCCGGCTTCCTGAAAGATCGCTGCAATCTATAATGGTTAATGGAGAGTGTAACGAAGGTAGAGCGAAGAAAAGCTTCCACACCTCTGTATCCATACTGTAGCCCTGAGAATATACAACTTCCGAGATCCCAACTTGAGTGATCTTGATACTACATGTCAAGCATGGGCACCTACAACTCTCAATCAGCTCATAGCATGTCATTCTTTACTCGAAAGTCTCTTACGTGTCACAGTACAAGATTGAGCCTTCTCTTATTCTCTCTCTTCCAGCTTCCAGAAGGGCATTTTCCTCTGCATGTATGCACAAGCACGTTGAGAGTCCCACACCGGCGCCGTGGCCGTCGTTGCATCGAGGGCCTACTCTAGCGTCAGTCACCTAACTGGTTGAGCGGTTTGGAATCGACGTACATCCGCCTTCGTTGCAATTCTTGAGGTTCCTTGGTGTCCCATTGTAGCCTGTACTTATCACTCGCCTTTCGCGGACCAGAACGCACCCCACACGTCTTTTCATGCAATTACTTCGTTGCGCGGCCAATGACGCCAACTGCATGAAGTACTGGTCCCAACTGGGTCGCAAGCGTTGCTCGTTTGTCAGGTCCAACTCCAAGAGCGCGGCCCGCAGCTGCCCCAGCGATGATGTGGGGTTAACCAGCCGGACTTGGGCACGATCAATCAGCCGAGCGAGGCCATGCTTCGGGTTGTAAAGATGATCGTCGTTTCGAACCACGAACTCTTCGAGAGTCGGAGGAATCTGATGATAAAGCTCGCACCTGTAGAGACTAGCAAATTAGACGTTCGAGTTTGGGTGTGTGTTTGGAGATACAGACCTCCTTGCGAAACGCTTCCACCTAATACTGACCGGCGCATCAACACTGACGAGGATGAAGAAGGGTCTGCGTTGCAGGCTATCCAAGACCCTTTCGTCCCAGATGTCCGTGGTGACCCAACGCTGGGACCAGCGGGTTGTAGCGAAGTCTAGCAACGCATCGGCTGTGAGAAAGGTCGTATCGTCGACACTTTCACTGCCATTGGTATAGTCATGGTCCGGTACCGGGGATTGGGTGGCTGACTTCTCTACCAGAGGAGTTGAGGCTGTTTGTACAAGATGAAGTGTCTGGAAACCATGCCTAGCAACCAAGTCGTCGGCGACGGAGTGCTTTCCGGCACAGATACCTTTACACTGTCAACAAAGCGGTTGTGGATGGATGAATAGTAATTTGAATCCGACCTCCACAGAGTCCCAAGAGCATGGTGATTGATCCTTGATTCCCAAGCCCTACCCGGAAGCTACCTTACCTAGGGTAAGTGAGTGATTGTGATTCAATGCACCCTGATCACGCGTCACGCTATCACGCATCACGCTACCGTATTGACGCACATGCTTTGAAGCCAAGCCGTGGAGCCAAGGTATTTGTATTTGTACTTGTGCACACCCTACAAATACCTGTGACTCACATGTATATCTACACTACCTTACCGCCTACGCCTAACTCCAGGTATTTGTACCTTACCTACCAGGTACCTGGTATGGACAGCTCCGTGAAGCGATAAGAGTTACACATACACAACCTCTCTCACTTCCTTAATGAATAGGCTCTTCCCTTCTTCATCTTCTTGTTCATTCGCTGAAAGATGCTCAAATTCGCAAGCTTCTCCTCCGACATCGAGCTGCCTTTCTATACCTCCTTAGCTTCCCATAAGATCAACCATGACAAGCTTGACGACTCCGCCCGAAAGGTTTTGGGGTTGTATGAGATTCGCCCGACCGACGCTCCGGGTGCATCGTGTCGTCTTCAGGTGCATGGAAATGCTCTGACCAATGATGAGTCTGTGCGCCTGGCTTCCCGGAACCGGCCCGGTCTGCAGCTGATGGGAGACCCATAGCGTTGGCATCGGCTACTATCGCGCCGAGGGCTTGATCAGGAACGTCAACACTATAGAAGAATACAGGAATCTTGACAAGGCCGCTGTGCTCAACCGTGCTGGTCGAACTGTGAGCGCCGGTCGACATGGTTACATCACTAGAGCTTACATCCTGCGTAGATATGGGACGCCATAAAAGACGGCACTATATATTCGTGTCCGTCCCTTCTGTCTAGCTTCTCAGTCCTGTGCTTTGCCGACCTCAAACGTTACAAGTTCACGTATCTGTTCGGATTTCCAGCTCTGCACTCAAATCCATCCTGGAAAGTAGCATCAACTTCCGAGGAAGAACTCACTACGGAAGGTTTTGATGGCAAAGTCAACAAAACAGATGTGCGGCTCACAGGTTACGAGACGGCAGCTCTGGTAGACTGTGTGCAAACTTGGCGTTATGGTGCTGATGCTAGGCAACATGGCTTCTTCCTTGCGAAAAAGTTGAGACGCGGCACAGATGGGGAAGCAAAGCAGCTTGGATTCGACGCTTGTGATGTTGAGCAAGATCCAGATACTCGACTCCAACCCGTCACCCCTGGAACCCCATGGCAGGATCTTGGCTACGTTTGGGCAGTATCGTCCTTAGCAAGCTATGAAGATGGTTTCCTCAAGGCCGTCGAGCCGGAAGATCGATTCGTATGCTTTGCAGACCCGTCGACATACGTGGATCATCCTGGTTGGATGTTAAGGAATCTTCTGGTGCTCATACGGCAGCGTTGGGGACTTGATTCAGTCCGCATCCTCTGCTATCGAGATGTGCCATCACGTCGGGATGAGGCAAGAAGCATCATTCTAGACTTGCGCGTTGCGGATGACGAACCCACCGCAGCTAGCCTTTCCCCAGAAATACATTCAGCCAAAAATATGCCAAAGGTTACAGGCTGGGAGCGTAACAGGACCGGAAAAGTTACGAGTAGGGTCGCAAATCTTGGGGAGTACATGGATCCGCTCCGGTATGTGTCACTGTCTCCAACATAATACGTGACAATACAACTCGGTTTACTGACCTACTTTCATCAAGTCTCGCAGATCAGGCTGTCGATCTCAATTTGAAGTTGATCAAATGGCGAATCGCTCCTACATTGGATCTGGAAAAGATAAAGAACACGAAATGTCTGTTGCTGGGTGCGGGGACTTTGGGCAGCTATGTCGCGCGTAACCTCCTGGTGAGTCTGTTGAACCCGTAGATCTTTGGTCCCTGTCTGAATTCCCGGGGCGCTGCAGGGATGGGGTGTCCGGAAGATTACCTTCGTCGATAGCGCAAATGTGTCTTTCTCGAATCCAGTCCGACAACCGCTGTATGACTTCAAGGACTGCTTGGAAGGTGGTGCAAAGAAGGCACACCGTGCTTCTGAAGCACTGGCAGAAATTTACCCAGGGGTGGAGGCTACAGGTCATGTCATTTCTGTACCGATGGCAGGACATCCAATCATAGATGAGGAAAAGACCAAAGCCGATTTCGACACACTTCAAAAGCTCGTTCATGACCATGACGTGATATTTTTGCTGATGGACACGAGAGAATCGCGATGGCTGCCCACGGTGATGGGCAAGGCGGAGGGTAAAATCGTGATGAACGCGGCCCTTGGGTTCGACACCTTTGTCGTCATGCGACACGGCGTCAGAGTGGACCGGGCTCGAGATCAGGAACTCGGCTGCTATTTCTGTAATGATGTCGTAGCGCCTGCAGACGTGAGTCTTCTGTGTCCGCGCTGAGATTACTTGTCATCCTTAACACGATCCAGTCACTCACGGATCGGACGCTCGACCAGCAATGCACCGTCACCCGCCCCGGTGTTGCGGCCATAGCTTCTGCACTCCTTGTCGAAATCTTGGTGTCGATCCTTCAACACCCTGCTGGCGCCGTTGCTCCAGCCCCTGGATCTCACACCGAAGATCGCGGCGATCACCCCTTGGGCATCGTACCACACCAAATACGAGGGTTTCTCTCTAGTTTTCAGAACATGGTCATCCGCGGCCGGAGCTACGACTGCTGCAGTGCTTGCTCGGATAGGGTGGTTGACGCCTATAGGCAAGACGCCTGGGGATTCTTGAAGCGGGCACTTAACGAGAAGGGCTATGTGGAGGAACTCAGTGGTCTGGCAGAGGTCGGTCTTTGCCGACCCGAGCACACTGAACGGTATCGAGAGCTAATGCGACGAGATAGGTACAGCGCGCAGCTGAGGAGGCAGACGCTGGTGTAGACTGGGAGGAAGAGAGTGAGACGGAAGATGGAGACGATGGGGAGCTGATCTGACCTCTATCTTGCAAAAGCTTTTCTTGACAGCTGTACGAGGTAATGGCAGCCGATGAGCAGCTGCTATCACGGCAACTGTTGGTTCATCACGTTAGGAGCGTTTCGAACTACCTTGGAACGGCGCACACAGTAGGAGGTTCTTTACATTAGGATGATTCTCACGAGGGATGCTGATGCCCCAATATAGCAGGAATTCACGGCGGACAAGGGTCTAAGGAGTCCATGTCAACCTCAGGTATGGACGGCAATCGTCTGAAAAGTTATGTATATTACACATGCATGATGTCTTATGAGCTTTTGCGACTATTTTCTGGCTCCGCCACAGTTTTCCTCTTCAGTGCAACAAAGTATGCTTCTCTAGATTCCTACAAGTGAGTTAGCAATAATTCTTGGCGGTAGCACAGCGTTCCATTACACTTCGCGACGATTCGGGTTTCTCCCGGTGGACCTTATGGAAAAGTCTCTTCAAGTGGGCTTCTAGAGCCTTGTCCTCCGCTCCTTGATAGAACTTACAGACAAAGTAGCCCCCGATCCTTAAGGTATCGGAGCAGAATTGGAGTGCTGCCATGCACAAGTCCTGTTTGTCACATGAGTAAGCCAGTCTCGGATCCTCCCTTATCGGTTGGACTTGTACCATACTGCCTGCATGGTCTCTGAAGCTCATGCCGCTCGTGTTCATCATCCTATAGTACGGGTCACTCAGACTCCTTTTCCAAAATCCGGTAGTCTGCTCCCAGGGCGCGGACATATCACTGAGAACCACATCGACCATCCTTCCCTCTGCCTTTTCCTTCTGCTTTCTGCTCAAGTGACCGCTATCTTCCTCTGAGTCAGTCGTGCCCGAGTCGTCTGTGTCAGCCCTCCGCTTCAGGTCAACGTAACCCACGTCCGCATCGTCAAGTTCAGCGTGTGTCAAGGTATCGCCGCTTTCTGTTGTTGACAAGACTCTTTGCTGCCGTGGACGTCCTCGCCCGGGATGTGAGAGGAAGTCCTTCACCTCCGCTTGAACGGCGGCAGACAGAAAGTTGCCCTGGATGGTCGAAACGCCTTTCGGCGGTTGAGCGGGTATGATATCGATACCCAACACTCGGCCGTTAGGCGACGTCCGATCAACCGCTACCTGGGACCACGAGCCAGGAGCGTATCCCTTTAACAGGTCAGTCGTACTGCGTTCTCAGGGCAAAGTCCGGTCCAAATACCAGATCAACGACTGTCTGACCCGGTCTGAAGATTCGGTACTTTTCATTGATCTAAGAGATAGCTGTGAGTCAAGACGCTAGGAGGTTGACTGTGGCCTGGGCACCTCAAGTAATTTGAACGCAGCTCTGCTCTTAAGACCCTGCACTTTTGCTTCCCTTGCGAACCTGTCCCGACCCTGCCGGCTTTGCCAGATCTTTGACGATGAGCTGGAACATCGACTTTGCGCCCAGTCAACACTTCGAGACGGCGGGGCAAGCTGAAGGCAGCATTTGGGCGCCGTGACCAGAGACTTCAGACTATGAATGCCTGGTCGACGGACATAGTGATGATGAGATATCATGAAGCATCACCTCCAGTTACACATTACGGAGCGCAATCAGGGTTGAGATCCGGCGAGGGCTAGCACAGCAGGTCGAATAATAATTATGTAATCACAGCAAAGGTCCCTACTGTAAGGCATCATTATGGGTAGAGAACTCCTAAACCAACTCAACTCTGCTATCTGCTACAATTGCATGAGATTCATACGAAGATCCCAAAACATCCGAAGTCGATGAGATGTAGGCAGAGATGCCGAAGCCATCGACCCACCTCCCTACTCTTCCTTGATATTCCATCACCGTGGATCTCCTGTCTTAGCTTGGTCTTTTAAGAGGGTCAATTTCCAGTATTTGCCTTCTTGTCTTTCTTCAGAGGTGAAAATGACCCGAAAGCGCCAGCACCAGCAACTGGTCCGATTCGGGTGCTGCCTTTCGGTCCTGCGAGACCTCCTTTCCCAAGCAGCCCGAAATCTTTACCCAACACTAGTGGTACTCTTGCTACGGCTTTGACGTTGTCTCTATCGTCATCGTCAAACAGCGTCTTTCCGAGCGCGTTGCCCAACAACTTTCTTTTCTTTTTCCTCTGCTCTAAGTCTTCTCCAAGGGAAGGAATATTCAGCTCCGAACTCGTTTCGATAAGGCCACCCTCGGTGTCCGTTACTCTCATTTCGATGAGTGGCTCGTTCTCGTCGTGCTGTTCCTCCGCGACGTTTTCCAAAGATGGTTTCATGGACTGCTTCCGGGATATGGGCGCCTTTGCATTGAGTTTTCCCATCCGCGCGGACCCAAGAGTGTGTACTTTCGTCGTGAGGCTTGCAGTCGCACCCCTCTTATCAACCTTGGAATCCGGCTTCGGCTCCGAACTAGCAGATGGTGATCGTCCAACATGCCAAGCATTGTCCAGCCGTTCAGCTTGCGATGGCATATCCTGCTTCTGCTTGCTCACGTATTCGAAGCCGTCTTCGTCTCCGGGGCTATCTGGAGCTACACTAGCTGTACGATTGAGAAAGGGTGTAATTGAAAAGATAGATTTGTCGCCAGGAAGTGTTGAAGTTCGTTTCCCACGTTTGGCAGGTGCTGGGAGTCCCGGGGTACCTATGGTTGCGTCCATATCTAATTGTATCGCTGATCGCTTGCGTGGGTTTCTGGTCACCTTTTCCTGATCCCTAGAGAACGTCGCTTGAGATGCTGTTGTCGCTGTTGAGACTGAAGCCTTGTGTAATTCAACTTCAGTTTGCTTGAGCTTCTCCTTTGTTGTTCGTAGCTTATTTCTAAACGCGTCAAGCTTCCCTTCCAGGATTGATTTCTTCCCTTCCCAGCATGCCATTTCCTTCTGCGCATCTCGCCCTACTTTCTGCCTATCTCGCCTCTCCTGCGCCAGTTCCTTGCGTAGTTCCTCGATCTGGTTTTCTAGTCTAGTGTCCTTCTCAGTAACCTTCTCTTGGGTAGTTAAAGCGCGCTGCGTAGTGCGCCTTTCCGTTTCCAACTCGAGCTGGGTGGTACCAAGTTGTCGTTGCAGGGATAATTTCTCTGACAAGACCACCTGATATGCCTCGGTTTGCGATCGAAGGGACTCGAGCTCCGGCTTCAGATTCAACAGCTCACGGGTCAGTGCTAATTTCTCCGTTAAGAGCTTGGTCGAGTCCATTGAGACGCCATTGAGTGCTGTAAGTTCCGTCTGACTCCTAAGTCAGACATCTATACCAGGGGTAATCACTCTAGCAATACCCACCTTTAGATTATTTGCCTCCCTCAACTTTGCTCTGAGGTGGCCTTGCGTGAGCTGTAAATGATCTCCGAGATCCACCATTTGCGCTTTCAGTTGCTCCGTAACGCTCTCCAGCTGGCAGATTTGATCCTCATTATACGCAAGCTCTTGGCATAAACGGTCATTCTCATCCTCAAGTATGATATTCTTCAGGCGCAATTGCCTTGCGTTTTCTTGCTCAAAAAGGAACTCCGTGCGTCGAGAGGCCTTTTCGTAGGTAAGCTCTAGAGAACTTCTTTCGATCGCTCGTCTCCACTATACACTTCGTAAGCTAATGACCACAAGTAAAGGAGATGATGAAGATTGTATACTTCAGACAGCTCCGCCGCGTTATGCAACTCCATGTCGCTATTGGGACGATGCGTGCAGGTTGCAAATGATGCGGGCGCGGGCGCGCGAAGCAGGTAAACAAAAGCCCCAGTGGAAACGGGACGCTATTACTAGTACGGATTAGTGTCCAAGACCTACGGGACGTGTGGCTACATGAAGCGATTACCTCTGACTACAAATGTATCTTGGAGTCAATCTCTAGCAACCTGGACTTCTGTATTGATTCGTGTTTAAGATGTGGTTTCTCAAAGCATTTGCGCTGTCTCTAATCCCTCTTTCTACTCTATCTGCAAAAAGCTCAACCGGCAGCAAGTTTGAACGCTATTCTTCGAAGTCTACCTCTCCCGCTCCTCTACAGCTCGACGATAGCGGATACGATGATCTGACAGCTGCTCCTCGCGACTACACAGTTGCAGTGCTGCTCACTGCGCTGGAGGTGAGGTTTGGCTGCCAGCTATGCCGGGAATTTCAACCCGAATGGGACTTGATAGCAAGGAGTTGGAATAAAGGGGACAAAGGCGGGCAGTCGCGGGTCTTATATGGCACTCTGGACTTTGCTGAGGGCAAGGCTACTTTTCAGAAGGTCAGCCAGCATTAGGTGCTTTTGCTCCACAGCCGAGACCAATGAATTGACCAAGCCAAATCGGACAGCTCATGCTACAAACCGCTCCTGTTCTCCTACTATTCCCGCCCACTATTGGGCCTGACGCAAAGGTTGATGGGAACGCGATAAGGTTCGACTTTAACAACGGGTAAGTGAGGGGCAGACTATTTGGGTTTTAGTTCTGACGGTCACCCAACAGCCCACAATCCGCTGAGCAGATATACTCTTGGATCACGCGACATCTGCCAGAGGGGCCAAAGCCCGCGATTGTCCGGCCTATCAACTATGTTCGACTCGTCGTCGTGACTACTGTCGTCCTCGGCCTTGTGACCCTCATCAGCGTGGCCTCGCCCTATATCTTGCCGATCCTTCAAAACAGAAAACTATGGGCGGCGATAAGTCTGATCACTATCCTCTTGTTCACAAGCGGGCACATGTTCAACCACATCAGGAAAGTCCCCTACGTCTCCGGTGACGGCAAAGGTGGTATTAATTATTTTGCTGGGGGCTTCTCTAACCAGTTTGGGTTGGAAACCCAAATCGTTGCTGCAATGTGTAAGTCTAATGCTATTGCCGCCCGAGTAACCGGTCAACCTGAAGACTTACCTTGTTGAGTCCAGATGGTGTGCTTTCCTTCGCAACTATATCCCTCGCGCTCAAGGTCCCCCGCATCAAAGAGTACAAGAAGCAGCAAGTCGCTGTCTTTGCTTGGGGAGCTGTGGTGTTACTGATGTACAGTTTCCTGCTTAGCGTGTTCAGGATGAAGAATGGGGGCTATCCGTTCTATTTGCCTCCGTTCTAGCAGCTGTATCAATAGATTTCTCTAGTCAGCACAAAACTAATATCAGTTGTTTTATGGGTAAAAGCCTTCGCTGGTCCATGTGACTGCATAAAGACTCGGATAGTTAGCTCCGAGTAAAGAAGACTTCTATAGTCTATGTATATACATAGTAGCTGGTATATACCTGACTGTCCTCGCTGCCCTCACCGCCATCACTATCTCACTGCTCTCACAGTCCTCATTGCTGCCCTTGTTGCTGTTCTGGGTTCTTTATTCATATTTATTTATTCTTCATACATCACATGCAGCCTATGAGACAATGACAGTTAAAGACAGAAAATAGCACATAAGACTTTCAACATAAGAAATCCACATGCAGATGTGCTTTTTAATCACTTCTTCACAGTCAGACTGTTTTCTTGATTATTTAATTGACTTTTTGTCACGATTTCTATTCGCCTCGAGGGCCTCGATCGTGTCCGCCTCACTTGCATGCTCGCTGCCTTCCCGATAAGGCAATTGCTCCTTCCCTTCACCGACATGGCTAAATGCCTCATATGACACTGTTGCTTAGCCTGTCACTTGCTCAGCCATAGGTCTATGTATATATAGAGCAGTATTCTCATCATAGCTAGAAGTCAGCTTCTTACACACACACAATTTTAACAAATTGATAGCATCAACTGCACTATCAGCTCACATATAGTGACATCAAATTTAATTCATCAGAAACTCAATCAGTTAATCTGAGTATCAGTTAATCATTTTATCATAACATTATAACTCTTCTAAACATTCTACTTTCACATCATCATTCTTATCTCATCAGGCCTGACTATCTGACCATCAGACTAAACATTTATTTAAATATATAATTAATTTTATTTAATTCATCAGTCTTAACAATACATCTTAATGCTGTTTAAGTCTTTATCATAACAGTCTTAACTTCATTACATATTCAAAGCACTTTTACCTGACTCTAATCTCTTTATCAGTGTATTTATCAGAACTAAAGACAAGAAAAATAAAAAAAAGATATTTAAAATAACATTATTAAAGACTATTAATTTATTTTAGTCATTCAGCAATCTTTATCACTTCATATTAACTTCTCTATTAAACTTAAACAACTTCAACATAATTTTATCTAAAGTAATCATTAAGTCAAGTTAAATTCAAGATTTCTAACTTAATCTGTCTTACAAATTAAGATTTCTGACTTATAACTTAACTTACATTAAAGTTAAATTGAGTCAGAGTTGAGTTGAGTTGATTTATATTAAATATAATAATATATATTAAGTAAATAAGTTTTTTAATCAAATTAGTATGTCTCTTTTAGACTAAGACAATACATATGCAAAGTGACTTAACTATTGCATAAGACATTAATTATATAAGTAATAAAAATAAACAATATAATTTATTTATTTTCTAAGCTTCTTGCTGTCATTCACATCACTATCATCAAAAATATTACTGTCACTTATGTTACTGTTACTTACATTGTTACTTACATTATTATTTACATCAAACTTATATTATCACTATTTTATAATTTTACAGAGTCTGTCAATTATGAAAGACAGCACTTTTAAAAGAAGTAGATAGCTTTAATAAAGTCAACATTGTGATATTGTGACAGTGAAATTAAAATTGTGTAGAAGTTAATGATGATGAGAATGACAATAAGATTGAAATGTATTAAAATAATTAACAACAGTAATGTAATTACTAAACATAAAGAGTTAGCACTCAACATTAAGTCTATTTAAGTCTTTTTTTTTAAATTAACTACTATTTAAGTCTTATATACAGTCACATGAATCAGCAAAGTCTTTTATATTATAAAATAATTTTACAAATAAACTCTTCAGTCTGTTCTTAATGTCATTTAATTATATTGTTTAATTATATCACTTCATATAAGTATGAAGCACTACTCTTAAAAGAATATTAAAAAGTAAAAAACTTAATTTTATATTGCTTAATAATATTGCTCTGCATAAGTGTGAAACATTAATCTTAAGAAGATATTAAAAAGTAAGTAACTTAAAGTTAAAAGTTAATTTTGTATTTTCTTATTTATTAAAGTTAGTCAGCTTATTCTTTAATTAAGAACTGTTTAAAGATATCTTAATTATGACTGCTTACATATTTACATTTATATACTTAAAAGCAGATAAGTTATGCTTTAAGATTTTCTTAAATCTCATCATTATTTATACAAAACACATCATCATTCAATAAAAAAACATGATCTTGATAAAATGTTGTGTGAAAAGCTTTAAGATGTTTGTAAAGTATATAAATAATGAATTATTCTGTATCTAAACTGTATGCTGACATATAAAAATCATAAATTTATAATTTATACAGTATCTAAACAGAAAAGTAATTATGATCTTTGTTTAAATTCTATGATTCTCTTGCTTCATTATATTACTTTATTGTATTGCTTTATTGTATTGCTCTATTGTATTGCTCTATTGTATTGCTCTATAATTTTTATATTAATTAAGACAATAAAGCAATACATATGCAAAGTAACTTAATCATTATATAAAACATTAATTATGTACTTATCTGCTTCTAAGTATGTAAATGTAAATGTGCAAGCAGCTATAATTAAAATGTCTTTAAACAGCTTTTAATTGAAGAATGAACTGACTAACTTCAATAAGTAAGAAAATGCAAAATTAACTTTTAACTTTAAGTTACTTATTTTTTAATATTCTTTTAAGATTAATGTTTCACACTTATGTAAAGTGATATTATTAAGCAATATAGAATTAAGTTCTTGCTTTTTAATATTCTTTTAAGAGTAATGTCTCATACTTATATAAAGCAATATAATTAAACAATACAATTAAATGACATCAACAATAGACTGAAGAATTTATTTATAAAATCATTTTATAATATTTAAATTATCTTTTAACACTTATAGTGTAAAGAACATAACAATTCAGTGATTCTTTCTAATAATGCAAAGAATAACATAAAACTGTGTACATAAAGTCTTTTAAGCTCACTACTTCTAAATATACTTGACATTAATATCTCTGTACATCACTATAGTTTAAATTTATGTAAATTAAATCATGTAACATCAGCATATATTATGTAACAAACTCATCATGAGATCTTAATACATCATTTTTATCATAATAGAAGAGTCTTGATCAACTTGTATATATAATTATATGTAATGTTTATTATAGTAATGCAATACAAGTCATTAATACAATGCATTTAAATCTTATATAGTTAGTGTCATTAAATGTAAAGAGTTATGTAAATTATATAGATCTAAATATATTATATTGAGAGCTTGCATCACATCATTATGATAGATATTTATATAATATCAATATTTTAATGAAAAAGAATAATTCTTTATTGAAGTAAGTATATCTATAAGCTCAAGCTATTGAGCAAATGATAGTTATAAAAAACATTTAATTATACTTAAGTTCTGAATGTTTTATCACTTTATTATATTGCTTCAACATTACATAAGTATACATATGATTTAAAGTTATGCAATTATGTATAATTTATATATAACTTATGCATAACTCAACCTGACTCAGCAGATCAAATTAGAATTAAAGATCTTAATTTAATTTGACTCATTAGATTAAGACTTCTAATCTAATTTAACTTAAGTGCAAGTCAGATTAATAAGACTGCTGAGTTAATCTGACTTAATGATTACTTTAATTTTATCTAAATTAGTTAATCTTATCAATTCAGATTCATCTCATCAGTTTAATTTAAACTTTTAAGACAATACTATATCTATAGTTAATCTACTTCTTCTATTAAATGCTTACACTGTTTAGTCTTGCTGTTGTTTTCTATCTACTTAATCAGATTATCTGTTTGTTATTTTTTCTTATTGATTAACTATCTTGTTGCTTCTCTCTAGCCTATTAACATCATTACTATGATGTTGTCATAACTTCTTACTTATAAAATATATAGCTGACAGATTGCTTATCTAAATAAAAGCAAGCTTTGCACACTCATTATTCTGATAGCATTAATTAGTCAATTTAGAATAGTTTTATTTATCAAACTTTAAGTACTTTAATTATCTCATTATCATCAGTCTTTAATAGTTTAGAGCATCTGCTGTAATCAGCTATTATTAAAAGACAGAAATCTTGCTGTTGTAAGCTGTGTCATTGACATAAGTTAAAATTAAAATTTCATCTTATAAATCTTTTAATTTATTTATTTTCTTATCTCAATAGTCATTTTTCTTTCTCAAGTCTTTCATAAGTAATTCATCATCACTAGATACTGAAACAGTTACTTTAACAAAACAGATTGTATACTTTGTCACTACTGAAGCTTCAGTAATTAAAAAGATTAATATACAGACTTTATATCTTATACAATAAGTCAACAGTCAGTATCTCATTATCTTTCTGTCTTTTGTCTTTGAGAATTAAGTTACTAAATATTGAAAACAAAATGCTGATGTAAAAGATCTGTATTCATCAGATTGAGTTATTGACTCTTAGAAATTTAAATAAGTTATAATTATCTTTAAAAAGATAATCTTAAGTCTTAGAAAGAACACCTCATTAAATACAAACTTAACTAAAAAGATTACTGAATCTTAAATCTCAGAAACATCTTAAACTAAAATACTCAACATAATTAATTCTTAATTAGAAGAATCTATCTTCATTAGTTAAAATTAACTTCAAACTATCATTACTGATGCTGTGAAAGCAGTCTTAGAAGTTAATTATAACTTATAAGAACTGTGAACAGCAGCTAAATTTAAATAATTTTGTTAATTGTCTTTGACAAGATAATTTAGACTTTTTTGATTCACATTGAGATAAAGATTATGACATAAAATTTGCTGACAAGAATATATACTATTAAAATGTTCACAGCTTTGTAAAAAATGCTTAAGATGTTGCTGATGTCAAAAATATAAATACTGTTTAAGTTAGACTTCATACTTATCTTTAAGATATGACAATAAAGTAATACTGTTTACAATTAAGTAATGTGAAATGAACTGATCTAAAAGATGAAAATGATATTAAGTATTAAAAGAAGATACTAATTAATTAATTTAAAAAGAGTTACAGTAATGTTTTGCATACTGTTTAAAGAATTAAATATAATTTAATTAATGTTTAAAAAATAAATCATCAGTCAGCTATATTTATCATGTTGTTAGATACATAAAATTACTTAATGCTTCAACAGTATATGCCTAGCTTATCTAAGTGTACAACAATCTGAACTTAGATCTTACAAAAAATATTAATGAGTTAATATTTATCACTAGCATTATACAGTTCATTGTGTGATGAAAAACTAAGCATTTTCACATAACATTTGTTGAGGCTCTGCTATTAGGCTATGAAGGTATGGCAAGAGATGAAGAAGGCAGCAAGTACATATAAGATAAAGATTTTGAAGATTTAAAGATGAACACTCATTCATGTACACATACACAACATCAGACAGTTCAAACATCAGTTATTTCATAATCTTTATAAGGTGACAATTCTTGAAAAGTCAATTCTCATCATTGAGAACAACAAGAACATGTGTGAGATTTGTGCTCTGATCAAGTTCATCAATAAGTGAGATCACACTGTAAGCAAAAGAAAGACTAACATTCTCATTCTTATCTTCATTAACATATGCAGCTCATTACTCTTGTCATTTAATGAATATCAGTACTTTCTGAAGATAGTAGATAATCACTCTTAGAAGACATAAACAATACTGCTGAAGCAATGTGATGAGATTTCACAGATACTGCAAGAATGACAGCTAAAGACTGAACTTCAGACTGATGCAAAGATTCTTGCTGTACAAAGCAACAACAGAACAAAGTTAAAGTTTGCTTTAAATGACTGATGCAGATCTCTTAACATTACACTGCAATACATGATGCTTTACATGTCAATTCAGAATGATGTTGTCAAAAGAGTCATTTAAATCACTGAGAACTCAGTACACATCATAATCAAAGAGACACAACTGTCAATAGAGTTCTGAGTGCAGACAGCACAGATAGATATTTATTTTCATAATTGAACAGCAATTAATCTCTTAATTAATGATAAGCAGACAACTTCTAAGAAAGCTTTCACTGATGTAAAGTCATTCATTAATTACATTTATGTATGAGAATGCAAGTGCTACAGCTACATTGATTTCAAGTTACTATCTAAAGACAGATACAACAAGTTCATGAATTAAGAATAAGTAAGAGTCTTCATAAGCTACATTGAGAAAATCACAAAGCAGTATCACCTTTAAGCTTCAGATCTTAAGCACATCATTAAGAATTACATTGTGAAGTTTGCTAAAAGTGAGAAGAAAGACACTGTTAATCTTAGACTGCAACAGTAAACATTAAATGTTCTTTTGAACAGAAGATCTATTAAACATTTACAGAAGAAGTCAATTATTGTAAAGATCACAGCTTCAGATTAGGCATTTATAACTTAGAACAGTAAGATACAGTTTAACTTGATTACAGTTAAGGCTGACAAGTCTTAAGATAAACAACATGAGATTAAGTTAACTGCAGTCAATCTAGACAAGTTGTTAAATAAGAAGATCAACACTGATTAAGTTAAGATGATGACACTTAAAGAAGTCAGAACCTTTCTGCATGTCAAGATCTTAAAATAAAAGAGAAATAACAATGACAACAATCAAGATGTGAATGAGCTCTCAATCAAAATATTAAGAGTCATACTAACACTTATGACATTCTCTGTAAACAAAGAAGACTCTGTGATCAGATCTGACATTTCAACATTTGTCATCTATGCTAAAGCAGTGAGAGACTCAATCTGAGAAGAAATGTGAAAGAATGCTATTCATGCAAAGCTGACAGCCTTGACAGCAAATGAAACATGAAAAGAGACTGTGTTATCAAGAAAAATCAACATTGTAATCAGCAAATGAGTCTTTAAACTTAAGCTGAACATCAACAGATTCTTAAATAAGCTTAAGACAAGACTTGTGGCAAGAGACTTCTCACAGATATATAGTGTTGACTATAAGAACATCTTTGTTTTTACTATTAAATTTAACACTCTGCAAGTTTTTCTGACTATCATTGCACTCAAGAATCTAGAGTGTCATCAAGTAAATGTCAATAACATCTTCACAAAATTCTTTCTAAAGAAAACAATCTATATAGCACTTTCTTCTGAAGTCAATGTTGCATTTAATTGTGTTCTGCACATACTGCACAGCCTTTATGATCTTAAGTAAGCTGCACAGAACTGACATAAATGATGTGTCACTGAACTGCTTAAGTTAAGTTTTCATTAAAGCAAGACTGATCTCTGTCTTCTTCTTCACAGCATTAAAAGAATCATGCTGCTTCTTTATATAAACAATATTGTTATGACTTCAACAAATCTGCTACACATTCTCTGATTTAAGCAAGCTCTTATGAACATGTTCAAAGTCAAGAACTTAAGAAAGACACAGAAAATTCTTAACATTTAAGTCATACACAACTGCAAAATGAGGATTCTGCACCTGAATCAGACTCATTATGTAAACAAAATATTAAAGAATCTTCACATGCAATCTAACAAGCACAGAGTCATCAGCATTTCACTTAACAGATATGATGCTCTTTGTTTTGCTGACTTAACTGATTAAAGAATAGATTAAAGACAGTATTAACAGATAATTGAAAGTTTAATGTACACAGCAATTCATATTTAATTAGACATTGTCTTTACACTAAATTAATTAAGTCAATATCTTAGCAATTTTGCAGAGCATCATGAACACACATTTAAGAAACTACTGCAATATATAAAATCAATCATCAATCTCAACATCATGTACAGTTCTAATGAGAGTCAAGCAATGCTTAAATACTCTGACTTTAACTATGCTTCAGACAAGCAGAATCAGAAATTAATTTTAGAACACATTTATATGCTTAAAGATGAATCAGTGTTGTGAGCAAGTCAAAAGCAGAAGTTCATCATCATCTTAATCACTGAGATTGAATACATGACTATGTCAATGTGCACAAAGACTAAGATCTGACTTGAATAGATGTTAAGAGATATAAACATAAGTAAATATCTTGAAGTCAATTTACACTACATAAGCATTTAAGAGAACAAAGCTCATTGAGTATCTTTACTCATTTAGCTCAAAGAAAATAATCAAGTCACTTTGATCTTAATTAAGAATGCATATGTATATAAACAGTTAAAGCACATCAATGTCTTTTATTACAACATCTGTGATCTGCATAAGTGCAATCAGATTCAGATAGACTTTGTGCTCAGTTAAGAGATGATTGCTGATGAGCTTATCAAGTCTCTGTCTAAACAGATCTTTAAGTGATTCATTGAACTCATAAGACTCACTGTTAATGATTAATTAAATTCTTAAATGATTTGTTGAACTCTTAATGATGCATTTAGTCATCTGGTGTTTGCTGTCAGTGAGAGTCAATAGATGCAGCCTCATTAAGTGAAAGTGTTGAGAAGCAGTGTTCTAGCTACTTCTATGAAGCAAGATAGAACTAGTGTTAGAGATTGAGTAAAGACTTTGTTTACATTAACTGTAGTCAACATTCTTTCTACTTCTTCTGTAACTCTCTTGATTAAGATGTGCCCATAGGCAACACAATTTAGAGGTTTCACTAGACAGCATAGTATAGCATGAGTATCTACTTTCTTTCAATATTTAACATAATATTTTAATTACATTAAAAGATTTCAATTTAAGATTATGTCTCTGCAGAAGATTCAGATCATCAATTATAAAGTATAACAGACATTAATTTTTTATGTGTCTTGAGCATTTACATTAAGAATTATATAGATGCTAAAAAAGCAACTTAACTGTGACATTGTTAAGCAATGTCATGAGTCATACTGAAATTCATAATTTCTAATATGAAAGTCACAGAAAGAAAAATACTGCCTGATAAATGCAGCCATACATATCAACAAGATCACAATTTAAGACACAAACATTTAATTAAACATTAAACAGTTTGTTAAAGAGTTTATAGAACTAAAAACAGTCAGCTTAATGAATTTACAGTCTGACTATGATTAAATTATCTTAAACAAGACATCACAAGATCTTATTGACTTTCTTACATCATTGAGCTTGCTACAAAACTGTATACTCATATAAGATGAAACAAATTTAGTAGTGTAATTCTGTTATGTGATGATGCAACTACTTAAAGATCTTATACTGAACATTGTAAGAGTATTTATTGATAACATTAGAATTAAGAATTTGAACATATATTATAATGAAGAGAAGATGCACAAAAGAATTTGTCAATATATTTTGAAGATCATATAGAATCTAAATAAGATACTTATGAACATTAAGTGCACTGAAGAAAGTATATTGAAAGAGAAGTTACAGTTTATAATGAAGTACATTAAGATTGTAAATTATGTTTATAAATCAGAGAGCAGATCTCTTGTTGTAAATAAGATTCTTAAGATACTGAATTGATCTCTATATTGTAATGTAACAGAAACAAGAGTATTTATTAATATCTGTGTATATTACTGACTATGAATTCATGAGTTTATCAGTATAGTTAAACTCATATATGCACTGATGAAGAAGAATGTATTCTTTATCTAAATAAATGAGCAGCAGAAAGCTATAAATTAGTTAAAGCTAGAACTGACATCTTTGTCTGTCATTTAAATGATTAATTATGAAAAAGACTGAGAGATTATACTAATTATGAATGTAAGCAAAGAAGATTGAGACTCTGCATTGATGCAGATAGTTAAGAATGAAAAGTGCTGACATGTCTGCAGATATGATAGTGATGTGTAGTTAAAAGCTGAATTTAAGTACAATGCTGAAAAATAGAAATGTTAAGATCTTTTTAAGGCACTAAAGAAGATCTGATTCTATTTATATAAAGTTAAGTTTGTAATTAAGATGAATGCTAGAACTCTGATGTATTAACTTAATAAAAGTGCTGTGAATGTATCTGAAGCATTTGTCAATCACTGACTTGCTTGAATAAGGCTCTTTGATTTTGATGTACATTACATAATAAGTAAGAAGCATCTGATAGTAAATGATCTATTGTGATGATTATGAATATCTGAGAATGACAAGAAGAATAAGAATGACATAAAAGACTTCATCAATACAGAGCTATTTTGCTTTGAAGTTCATTCTTATTGAGTCAGTGCAGAGAGAGCAAAAAAAAGAATTGTAATAATCAATATGTTAAATCTGAAGTCAGACTACATAGAAAAACAAAAGCAATTTATTAAGTTTCTTATCTTTCTTAAATGATTTAAGAATCTAAACAGCAGACAGTTTACTCAGTTTAAAAAGAATGCATTTAAGTTCATTGTTTAAGAAAGCAAACTCTTTTGTTGCAGAAGTAAGAACATATCTCTGTAATAAGTAGTATTATAACTTAAAGATTAAATAAAAATAATTACATATCAGCATAACTGATCTGAGCATAAAGAAGTTGAGTTCACTTATAAGTGAATATCAGCAATATACTGATAAAAAGATATATTTAACATGATTAAAAGACACTGCAAGATATATAAAGACTGTCAATAATGAGAAAACAGAATTCAATTTAATATTATATTCTTCATTTACATCTCAGTTCTGTTTAACAAGATCACAGTTGATGTGATGAAGATGCTGAAGTGTAAGAAAAAGAGTTACATTATAATAGTAAGAGAAGACTTATCAGAATGAATAGAAGCATAATTCTTGAAATAGATTACTTCAGCAGTGATTGTGAAGTTTCTTTGAGAAAATACAACTACAAGACATAATATGTTTGAGAAGCTAGTCTGTGATGAAGAGTCAGAAAATAAGAAATGAATGAAGAATTTAATGAAGCTATACAACATACATTGAGTCATAATGTTGACATATAACTCAAAAGCAAACAGAATGATGAAATGTAAGTATTAATTCATCATTGATGATTTCTCAAAACTCACAACTAAAGAAAAAGATAACTAAGTAAATCTTTTATCACTGATAGTCTGAGTAAACAGAACAATGATTCACTGCAGCATCAAGAAGACTTTGTATAAGTTACTATATAAATATCAGTGTGTATTATCAGTCAAAACAAGAATTTTCTTATGAAGTGTTTTAGCATAACAAACAGTCAGGATATGTGCAGATTTACTAGTTATGTAAGTGAAGTAATTATTAAGATGAGATGTAGATCTTGAGAAAGTCATAGTTAAAGTGCAATGCATGTGAAAGCAAAGCAAGAAGTATGCAGATAACTATAATGATGTAAAGAATTAATTATATAAAGAGAGAAATCTTGTTCTACTCTATAACTTACATTATAAGAACAACTACTCATCAAATAGAAAACTTAAGTTCTAATAACTAGAGTCTTACTGCATCACAATGATTAATTTTAAAAAGAGTAACTATATTCTTGTGAAACTTGACAGATCAAAATGAAGTGAAATAATTTCAGATAAAAGACTTAAACTTTATTATGTTAAAACAGTAAAGATGATGAGAGACTATGTAGATTGTATAAACATAATTAACAGTGAGTTAAGCAGCTCTGTTAATAAAGATAATGATGAGTAAGAGATTTCTATGTTATTGATGAGCTGAAGAGTTCTTGTAAAGAAAGTTAACAATGTATATTAAATTGACTTTAAAAGCTATGACTTTGAAGATGAACTCAGTTAATGTCAAGTGAGAATGCTTAATTGTAAAGAGAAAAGATAAACTATTATTGTTGTTTTCTTTGTCTGTTAACTGTTTTCAGAATTGTACATGCATTTTGATTTAATCTTCTTTCACATAATAACTTACATAATATTGCTTTCATTTCTCACTAATGTTTTCTTATTGTCAGTAACACTCTTTTTTCTTTATTTACAGAGACAGTTCTTTCAGCAGCTGTTGATTTACAGTGATGAGACTTATAAAAGTAATTTTTATACTCAGAACAAATTATCTCATCTATACATTACACTTACCTTACACATTTCTCACTGCAGTGTTAGTTACAGATCTTGATTCAATATCAGATGCACTTGTTGATAGAACACAGTGAGACAATTTACTTATTTTGAAAGATTAGGTAAAGTTACTTAAGACATAGAAATAGCTTCAAAATCAATATATACAAGAATGAATTCAGAAAGCTTGTATTGAGATTTAGTTGAAAATGAAAATAGTGAAGAATATAAAATGAATCTTTTATGAAGACAAGTTCTTCTTTGTATATCAAGAAGTAAAAGCATAAATCTTAACTCTAAATGATTCATTACTGAACTTCACATTAGATGTAGTCAGTAACACTCAGTAAAGAACAGAGAAATAGTTTACTGAATGAGCTATTTAGTTAGAATGTGCTCACTGCTTAGATAGAGCAAATACTTACTTTTTATGTAAAATTAATAAAGTTTATATTTGTTTACATAATACAGTTGACAGTCTGAAATCACAGAATGAACAAGAACATTTGTTGATTAAGTTCAACAACAAAAGTAAAGAAGAAGAAAGCATGAGTAATGATGACAGTAAAAGCTTAAAGAAAGTTAAGAAAGAAAGTTCATTGAGATTTAAACATTTTAATCTTTAATGAATTGTTAAGAGCTTATGATTAAAGCAAATATCAAATTATCAATATTTGTCAGTACAGAAAAAAGATTCTTAATCTTCTTGCTCTTATTATGAGAGCATAAAGTCTCATTAAGAATCACATTAAGAATTAAGTTAAAGCTTTAAAAATTACATAGATGTTTTCTTCAGCATCTTAGCAACTTAAGTTATGAAGAAACATTCAGAACTATTAGCTTTAACTTTGCAGTTAAGATAATTGTAGTGTGACACAAACATTAATATAAATGTTGTCTATAGCTTAAAAGTCAAGACAGACAGAGTATGATATTTTGTTTTATGTTTTAATTTATAATTATTTTAATTTCTTGTTTTCTTTCTTTTTTCTATGCTTCACAAAGAAAGCAGCAGCACTGTCATTACATTTATAAATTGCATACATTCTATGTGACACCTCAAAGATTACAAGTTAAGCATGAAGACTTATTGCTTATTGTTCTTTAAAAAGACTCAGTACACAAGATTTCTGAAGTTTTCACATTGTGAGTGTTTGTCTTTTTATTTAATTAAAACATGATTAGACATTTTAAACATTACTTAAAGACTGTGTATCTATTCTGATTACAAAGAAAGACAGCTTTAACAATGTCATTGATTATTTAAGATCTTATAAACAGCATTTTATGAAAATCAATCTATTTAAAGTACTAAAGTCTCAGCACATTTATAACTCACTGAAGAAGCAGTCTTAAGACATTACAGATATTAGCAATCTGTTTAATAAAAGAAAAGCATCTGCTTCTTTCTATCTTAACTGTACACAGCATCAAGTAAACATCAAACAATGATTAAATGCTATTACTTTATAAGATTACTGTATCATTACAGCAGAATCAGCAAGACAAGATGTTACAAGTTGTCATAGATGTTCTTATACATCAAGCTTCTCAGCAAGCTATCTGTCTCAACAGCTGTTATTTTGACATTAAGTTGACATTTAATTATAAGAACTGATTCTTAATCTATCTTCACAAGAAGAAGAAGACTTAACTGATTATTTTTAACTCTGATCACTGTGATCTGAATCAATTAAAAGTCAGTTAAAATAGTCATTTAAAAAGCTATAACAAGAAGCATTTACTTCTTTTCATCTTGACTGTGCACAACAGCATGTTTGAGTAGACATTAACAATCAGATGTTTCTACTTAAAATTCTTGAAATTTACTCAGAATTCTGAATAGCTGCATTGTCATAATAATAAGTCATTGCATATTGACATGATCAACAAAGCAAGTATTATCATTATTATGTCAATGTATTTTCACTGTGTTTTCATCAAGATGTTGAGTGATGAGAAATACAAGAAGAAGCTTATTATATTGTTAACATTACTGAGTAAAAGAATGCTCAACTAAAAGCTGTTTGCATCTCTCTTTTAAATTTCATCTTAAAGCACTTTAAAACTACTGAAGAATCTGTCTGCAGTGTTGATAAGAAAGATCTTAAAGAAAACAATACAGAACAGTTATTGCTGTGATACTGTCTGAGTTAAATGTTTATTAATGAGTAATCATTATGTTATGACTACAATGAAACACAGAGTTTTGCATTTTAAAAAGAATCTGTATTTATACTGACTGAGATATCTAAATTTTAAAGAAGATTTGCTTGCTGAGATAAGATTATTGAGTGTTTAATTATAGTTTGTTTTGACTGTGAGAACACAGTATTAAGAAAAGAAAATAGAATGTGATGAAAAATTAAGCATTTTCACATGACATTTGCTGAGGTTCTGCTATTAGACTATGAAGATATGATGAGAGACAGAGAAGATGGTGAGCACATATAAGATGAAGATTTTGAAGATTTAAAGACAAACACTCATTCATGTATACACATATGACATCAGACAGTTCAGACATTAATTATTTGTTTTTTAGTTAGCTAAATAAATTGATATTATGTTTTTTATTCAGTATAGCAGTCACAATTCAGTTCATTCTGCTCAGACTGTTTTATTCACTCAGATTTATTGAATCATTAGTTACTTCATTTGCTCAGGCATTCAGCATAATGTTTTATTTACATGACTCACAGAAGCATTATATTATTTAATTATATTGTGTCATTCTCTTCTATCAACAGCAGCAATCTCATTTCTTCTTTTACTTCAACATGTTTTCTCTTCACTATTAGAAAGCACAGCAAACAGTTATTTTCTTTACAATTGAGTTTATGAAAGTTAAACAGAATGTATAAAAAGAAAATCTCATAAAATATTAAAATTACAAGTTTAAATTCAAATATTAGTCAGAATAATCAGATTATGATAAATAAGATTGATTTAACAATTTAAGTTGTCTTAAAGACAACTTCTTTCATTGAGAGACTTACATTAATAAAAATATATCTTTTTAATCATTCTTTTATTCTCAAGACTCTTCTTATTAATCTTTTCAGTTCAATCAGTCTTATACTTCTTATCAATTTCAGAATCAGAATCAGAATCAGAATGCTTATTAATTTAATTGATAGTATTAGTATTCTTTATGTAAAAATGCTTGTCTTATTGAAATTAAAATAGTCACTTTAAATTATCAGTGAAAACAAATAAAGATGAAATGAGTCTTAGAAGTGTAACAATATGCATTGCTTGTATAGAGAAAGCAATTAAGACAGTTTTAATAATTACTTACAGTCAGTATATTAAGAGAAGATTTAAGATATCTCAGAGTCATATAAAGAGAATAAAAATCAGTATAGAAATGAGAAGTATAACAATTAAAATAAAAGTTGAAAATATCATAATGACTATAATGACTATGAGAACTCAGAGAGATGTGAGCTGAATTGTGAAGATAATTAAAATAAAGAGATTTAAGATTAAATCAAGATACATTACATTGTTTTATTTAAGATATTAATTCATTTGTTAGTTATTTAATATAAGTATCAAAAGTATCAAATTGAGTTTCTCTTCAATAACAGTCTTTATATGCATCTTTAAGATGCAAAGTGCAAAGTGTCTTAAATGTATAAAGAGATTATTAAATTGAAGTTTATCATCATAACTTTTAATTTTAAGAAAGCTTTCAGAACAGACTATGATTTTTAATGCTGACATTATGTTACTGTCTTAGTCAGCTTAACACAGAATGAAAAGGCTGTATTAATTTGTCTTAATTTAAATTATATAATGACTTTAATTAATAAGAATTTTCTTCAAAAAGATTTATCTTCTATCTTAATACAATAGCTTGATAAGTCAATATCAATATAAGACATAAACAGAATGTATATCTTTAATTAATATATCTTAATTAATCTTTTTCTTCATAACACTATGAAAGACAAATCAACATATGCATATCTTACATGTAAAGCTTATCTTGTCAATAGTCTTAAAGCAAAGCTACTATTAAAGATAAATGTTTTAGGTTCTGAATAATTTTCATTTAATTTTAATCTTAAAAGAGTCAAAATTAATAGCTGTAAGAGTCTTAAATTACTCTTAAAAATTGAAGCTCAGAACAGAACTTATGTAAAATGAGTTGTGAAAGCTAAAGAATACATAATCATTCTGTATAATGTTAAAACTCTGATTTTAATGTACTTTAAGACTGTATCAACAAATAGAGACTACATGCTGTTGTTTAGCTGAAAAGAAATAAATAATCTTTTTATAAATATTGACTTCAGTTTCATATTAGTGAACAATTATTCTGAAAAGTCAATTGTCTTTAACTGTCACTTATAAATAAATCTTTTACAAAACATAATTGAAAAGAAATACTATCTGATTAAAACTGAACAGCATTATCTTTAATCAGAACAGACAGTCTTCTAAAGTTTTTTGAAATCTAAATTAACATTATTTAATAAAACCATAATCTATAAAAATGAACAAACTATTTAAAAAATAACAAAAGATTATACAAGTCTTTCTGAATCTCTGAACAGATCATGATCAAATAGTTAATATTTTAGAAAAGAACTATATAAAAATTTCACTTAAGAATAACTGAAAAGAGTTTTCACAATTTAAGAAAGTTTATTCTCTTAAATCTAAAGATTACAAAATAGTTAATTAGAAGTTTAATTGTCTTTATAGCTAAAATAAGATGCACTGAACTGTCAAAAACACTCTGTTTAGCTATTTAGTATTTATTGTATGAAAGACAGTCTATACTGACTTAAAGAAGACATTTCTTTGAAAAATATGCGCAGTAATTGATCTTTAAGCTTTGAACAAGATTACAGAGCTGAATATATATTCTTTATTATTGCAATTAAACATCATATTAACTGTTTAAGATGTTTCATATATCTTAACAGTGAACTGTACTGAATTTTCTATTAATGACATATTAAGACAGAGAACACATTTAAGCTTACTGTAGTAAGTCATAGAGAACAGAAATTGTTTAATGTGACTGTTATAAAATATAAGAATAGCTTAAACTACATTCAGCATTAAATAAACATAATTTTCTGATCACATCATTGGTATATTAAGACATACATTAATGATATAATTATTTAATTCTATAATTTAAAGAATTACATCAAACATCTCATTACTATCTTCAATCTATTTCAGCATCTTCACATTTCATTATTATCTTTAAAGTCTTTTCTAGACTATTCATCAGTTACAATACTGAATTAAGAGTTGACTTCTTCAGAATGATGATGATAGATCAAAAGATAAAGACTATTTTATAAATAGTTTTTCTGAAATCTTTAAGAGATCTTGAACATTATCTAGAACTAACTAAATGATTATAAAATTACATTTTTTATTATGTTTAAATAGTGAGATCATTGCAGTGACAGAAAATGATCTTATAATGAATTAAAGACAGCAGTAACAGAATGCTAATTATGAAAGTTGAAAAGCAATTCTTTAATTTACTTTAAGAGATATTTTCTAAGTCATGTTTTCTTGCACACTTTGACAGCAAAAAAAGACTCTATTTTAATTTAAATGCTTTTAAGCAAAGAAACTTTAAAGTTATAATTTATTATGTACTGAGCAACTCTAAAAACAATATATCTTAAACTGCAATTTAATTATTTATGTTTCTGTCAAAACTGTTATTACTCATTGAGACTCAATACTGATCTACAGAGCTTAAGATAGTTAGTTTTGTTTAAACAATATAAAAGACAAAATATATAATTAAAGCTATTAAAAAGTCAATCATAGTTTTTATAGATCATTCAGCAACATCATTAATAGCTTGTTAAATTAAACTAATCAGTTCATTTACTAATAAATTAAATCTACATCTAATCTGCACTTCTCAGTATCTTTTTTAATTTGAGCTTGATATAGAGTATAAATCAGAAAAAACACATATAGTTAAATGCACTGTCTCAGTTTGCTTAGATAACTCAGATAGACTTAATATTATTATTGAAGAAGTTAGACATTTTAAATGAATGTTATACTGATATAAAGTCTTATATCTATTATATAAGTTTGATGCAAATGTCTCTGAATTTCTGAAAGTGTCTTCAGACTGAATATAAAGAATAATGACTTACAGAAGATTCTAATTATGTTAAAGAATAAGAATGAGCAATCATTAGAAATTAAGTTTATTTATAAAAATGAGCTACTTTACTATACTGATGAAGAATATAATCAGCTAATTATACTTAAAAGTCTATTGATCAATGTCTTTTGACTTGTACATAATGAAAATAGTTACACAGAGTTGCACTAATCTTATTAGAAACTTATGAAATTTATTTATGTACATTGCTCAATTCATTATCTTAAAAAGTATTTACAACATTGCTCTATCTGTTAAGTTAATTAAATCAAAAGATACTGTCTCTACAAAGTCTTATAACTCATAATTTTCTTAGTCATATCATTTCACACAATAACAATAGACTTTATTCTGACTTTATCTTGCTGCAGAGAGTATGACACTATCTTATCAATAATAAATAATTTTTCTAGCAAATTATTCTGTTATCAAACAACATTGAATATTCTGCTGATCAGTGAGTCAAGATATTTTTAGAAGACTTAACAAATTGAAAAGTTTCTTTATAAATAATATTGAATTAAGACTTAAAATTTCTGTTTAAGTTTTAAAAAGATCTCTTTAAGAAACTCAACATCAGTCTTTTATATAGCATTATATATCTATCATTCTTAGACAGATAATTAATTCAAGAAAACATATCAGACTGTTAAATCATTTTAAGATATTATCTTATTATTAAAGAAACTGATTAAATCTCTTTTCTACTCTTCTTATAGTCTGTCTATGAAGTTCTAAAACAATCATATAACTGTAAGAGTATTGAAAGACTTCTTATATAATGTTAAGATTTTATAAGATAACAACAGTCTTCTGATAACAGTTATGAGACTGTTGTACTTTTTTATTACTCATAACTTTTTCATAGTCATCACAACATTTCTGAAATCTCTCAATGAATAGAAATTTCAAAGAAAACCTGTTATGTAACTAGTGACAACTGACACAAAACTGTTACATGACTGTTATGTAGAGTCACAGCCTTATGTAAAATTTCTATATTTGTAATATTTTTAATCAGATTTTCATACAGTTTACAGTACATACAGATAGTCTGTAAATTGTAGTACTGATTTTGTTTTGTGCTTGATTGATAACTGAGTTATATATTTCTATATGATTTTCATTTTATTTATATCAGTCTGTTCATGTCAAACTGTTTCTATCAATCTGTTTAAAACAATATAATTTTTATTCTATTTATATTAGTCTATCTATATTAAGTTATTCTTTATCAATCTCTTTGTATCAGTCTGCATTATAGTTTGCTAACTTGCTGTTATGTATGAAGATTGTCATAAGATACATATAAGTATATTAATAGAGCAGAATAATCTTTATATTAAGCAATATAATTGCTGATATGATGTGTCTGTGTCTTATGTAACTGAGTAAACTCTGCAATGTGCAATTAAGTAGACTTTGCAATGTATAATTAAGATATCTATACAAAAGTTAGTAAGATGTTTTGTTGTATAAAATGATCAGCAAAGTGAAAGTAGAATTAGATTAATATATTTAATGATGATGTTGCAGACTTACAGATATGTTATATTTTAATTATATTTTAAAAAAAAGTTTCTACTCTTTTTCTGTTTTATGTTAATGTTCAAGTCTAAATCTATAAGTTATGTGTCTAAGATAATATTAATGAAGTATAAAGTAATGCTTTTAAGAACAGACAATTCATAAATATACTGTTGATTGATTCTTTAATAGACTGACAGATTAAGAATTGAGTATAATAGTAAATTGTTATTAATGACTCTTTGTTGATGAATCTTGTTGACAATTAAAAAGATATATTTTATAACTTAATATAAATATATAAAGACTTAAGCAAAGTATGTCTTGAAGTCTTTGACTTAAATGTAGTTATTAGTGTTAAATACTCAACAATGATTTATCTTAACAATACAATCTTTATGTATCAGTCTTTAAGTCATTCAGATCTTGATCTTTAAAATCTTAATATATAAATTAGTATAGATTACATAGCTTTCTTATTTCAGTCTTTAAGACTCATAATTCATTACATTATCAATATTATAATCATGCTTCATAACATTGTGTAGATGCTGAAGAAAAAAATGCTGTATTGACATTTATTGTAAATTTATTTCAGACTGAATGTTATAATGATTGTTGTTATTAATGTAATTCAGAACAAATTCAGTCTAAAATATTATTATATAATAATGACTTAAATTCTTAAGCAAATCTGACTGTAACTTTTCTTTAAGAAAGTCATCTTGAAGTTATTCATATTTATATATGAATAAGAACTCTTTTATAAGTGCTGAACACTTTATAAATAATATTTAAAGTCTTTTACTCAGTTTTGAGTAATTATGAGCTTAGACTTTCACTAATTTAAGGTGTAGAGACTGCTTCAATACATTTTTGATAAATATATATTTTATTAAATTTAAAGATAATATAATATCTATCATTACTTTAAATGTTTTAGTTCAGAAGAATCTTAATCAATTTTATAGTTATATTTAAGATAAGTCTTACTTGTATTTAATCTTCTCAGTAAAAACATTGTCATTTATAATTATTGTATATTCTTAAGCAACTTTGATCAGATGAAGTTCAGTATGTATATTGAGTAAAATTATTAATTTTTTATATTTGTTTTAATGTCTTCTTAAAGAGACTTATAATAATTCTTTTTTTTTTCATTCTTAAATACTAACTCTCATACTTATTTCAATTCTTACTTAATTACAGTCTCAGTCTCATCTTCTGAATCAGTCTAAGCAGATACTTTTATATCATTAATTTTAAAATGTCTTTAAGAATCTTCTGCTTAAGATGTGCACTGCATTAGTTGTTGATAATAAGTTTGTAAGTTAATAAGATTTATATATAGATAATATAAATGACTAAATTTTTAACTGTTTATTATTGCATTACATCTTACTATTATTGCAAAGACTTTAATCATAACTTATATAAGAATAATATGATTTTTATTAATATTTATAATTCTTTATAAATGTACAAAAAAGATTCAAATATTCTAATATGACTAAAACTAAATCTTTATTCAGTTCAGACTTTCTTAAAGATAACAGTTTTATCATAAATGAGCAATTAATTTCTGAGATAATTAACAGTATTTATAATCTTAACTTAAAAATAATTAAATAGTTTGACATTCAATAATATAAAATTCTTCATTGTATAAAGTATTTTTCAGCAATGCTTTGATATAGAGTTGTGTTCTGAAGTATACAGTATAATGTACTTAAAAATAGTTCTGTAATTAATTATATAATTTATTATAATTTAACTTATAAACTCTTTCTCTTCATCAATATATATTTATACAAGAAAAGAAGCCACAACAGCAGCAAAACTCTCAATACACAATTTAAGCAATTAAACAGATTGCATAAAACACTTTAAAATCATTTTCTTATTTACTTGTCATCACACTGATGATGACTTACATGAAGAATGCAGATGCAACACAGAGAAGATGTAAAAACTCTGTTAAGTTATTAGTTATACTTAAATCTTAACAGTAAAAGAGCAGAAAGCAATAAAATATTATTGAACTTATTAATGTTGATTGATACATTTTAATTAACAGACTTAACAAATTTGTAAATGATCTCTTAAAGTTTAAAGAGACAAATCAACAACAGAACAAGATGTTAAATGTAATTTGACAGATATGTATTCTCTAAATATAATTAAACTGAAAGAAGAACTCTGCTCAGAAGCAGTTTTTAAGAATAGAGAAAAAACTGAATAATTTATTAATGAATGATGATTTAATGAATTAAGCTCAGCTGAAGATGTAAAGAGAATAAGATTTAATGAATTAAATATGAGTAAATATGACAGCATAAGATATTCATTAAATAGTTAAACTGTTGTTGCAATGTATTGTGATCAGAGTACAGCTGTTAAACTTATAAAACAAATTATTTATTAAACTTTTTGTCATAATTAAGTTTCTGATTGCAGAGACATACACAGTGAAATAATTACAAAGCAGCAACATTAAGATGTCAGTTTCTGATCAGCATACAAAGAATTAAGTACTCAATCAGTTACAGATGAAGAAGCTTTAAATTCTGCATTAAAATTATTTTGTAAAACTTTAAAAAGTATTACTTTTCATGCAGATCAACAGTAAAAAAGATATAAACAATGCAATTTTTATGCAGAGAATTTACATCACTTTTAAAATTATTTTATTTATATTTATCATAAATAAAATTCACTGACTGCACATATTTAAGCAGCATGAGTCTTAACTGCAAAAAGACAAAATCAGAGAAACTGTGATAGTCAGTCTTTTCACATAAACATTATAGCATAAAATTATTTAAAAAAGACTGATCATTAATTATTAATTATATAATGCTTATCTTTATGATCACAACATACAGATTAGACAATGTTTCAATTATAAACAATAAAATTATATACAGTCTGTCTGTAAAAAGATGATGAAGTACAGCATATGTATAAATATACATTAAATCATGAACTGCTTTAAAAAAAGAGTTTTATGTATAAACTGTGATCAGACTCACAAGACATGACAGAAGACAGTGTATAAAATCTTTAAAAGCTTTCTTATTATTTATTAGAAGAAATGTGTAATCTTGACAGTCAGAATGATAGCAATTTGCAGTTGTTTTACAATTACAATATAATTGTCATCACAATTTAATAAGTTTAGAATTATTCAATTAAGAAAGTAAAGATAATTTTTAAGCACTGTGTCAACATTAATTAAACAGAGTTTTAATTGCTTATAAGATATTTTAATGACAGCACAAAATCTCACTTAGATTAAGCTTTTTATATTAAAGTTTAATGTCTTCACCACCTAGTTGAGCCAGCCACCTAAGCAAGCCACCTCAAAATCTCATATGATAGTAATATTTTGAAAATTCATAACTTTATCACATTATGATGTATTTACTTAAGAATTGATATTCTGCTCAGAAAATAG
>JAABUJ010001000.1_pt1 | contig 46077 bp, 34 predicted proteins | sample 5559131 | NCBI WGS metagenome assembly JAABUJ01 (sample SAMN10711875, study PRJNA513366) | rock metagenome | isolation source: Antarctica rocks | place: Antarctica: Victoria Land, Mt New Zealand nord | collected 2016-01-07
ACTGCATCCGAATATTGTGCGTGTCCTCGATTTTGGCGTCGAGAACGCTTTTCCCTATCTCGTCATGGACTACGCGCCAAACGGTACACTACGTCGTCGGTATGCACGTGGTGAGCGTGTGCCAGTGGAGTGAACCCAAGTGACCAGACCGCCCATCAAGTCAAAATGTGGTAGACTTACAAAAGAGTCTGCCAAAGGAGAAAACAGATGAGCGGAAGAGTTCACAGCAGAGAAGTGAAACTGACCATTGTCCGACAGTTGGCAAGTGGTGAAAAGCGTCCTGCTCAGATTTGCCGCGAGCATAACTTGGCACCGAGTGTGGTTTCGCGCTGGCGCGCATGAATACGATCAACGTGGTGAGGAAGCCTTTCGGCCAACAGCCACTTCAGAAGTGCCAACAGCCGAGGCAAAAATTGCGGAGCTAGAACGCTTTTGTGAACAGTTGGCTTTGGAGAACGCACTGCTAAAAAAAGCGTTGGGCAAGCTCCCGCAAGAACCGGCGACATGCGGTAATCGAACAAGCATGTCAGGAGAAGCAGCCCATTTCCATTCGTCATCTCTGTGAGCTGTTGCAGGTTAATCGGGCTTGGTACTATGTCAGACAACACCTCACCGTCGAGCCATCCAAGCGAGCTGAAGAGGTTGCGTTACGCGATGCCATAGAAAAACTCATCTTAGACTTTCCAGGCTATGGCTATCGTCGAGTGACGCACGGCTTACAGCGAGCGGGATGGAGGGTGAATCACAAACGGGTGCTTCGGATCATGCGTGAAGAGTCGTTATTGTGTCATCTTAAAAGGCATTTTGTCCACACGACGGACTCGCGTCATGCTTACCTGGTGTATGCCAATCTGGTGAATGGCCGCACTCCTGATGCCCCGGATGTGATCTGGGTCGCAGATTTGACGTATATCCGCTTGCGGAGTGAGTTCGTCTACTTAGCAACGATCTTAGATGCCTACTCGCGCAGATGTGTTGGATGGAATTTGTCCACGCGCATGGATGCCAATTTAGCACTAGGAACCTTGGAAGAAGCATTGGCGACGCGTGAGGTAAAGCCAGGACTCATTCACCATTCAGATCGCGGTGTCCAGTATGCCAGTTTTGCCTATACCCAACGATTGCAGAATATGGGTGTTCAGATGAGTATGTCAGCTAAAGGCAACGCGTATGACAACGCCAAGGCGGAAAGCTTCTTCAAAACCCTAAAACAGGAGGAGGTGTATCTCAAGCAGTACCAAACCTTTGAAGAGGCATCTGCCAATATTGGACAATTTATTGATGATGTCTACAACACCAAACGATTGCATTCCAGTTTGGGCTATGTGCCTCCAGTCGAATTTGAAACAGCCTATTATCAAGGCGTACAACCTTGACTTCGTGTGTGGTCTTGTACGAAGGGTTCACTCCAAGGTGTATTGTGACCTATGCCTTTTGTGTTGGTGGAAGCATATCAAATGAAAGGAGAAAGTGCGGAGAATCTATGGAGAACGACCTTTCTGCGTACAAGAGAACGCTCGTTCTGCGTACAAAAGAAGAAGAGAACGACCGTTCTGTGCATGATTAGAAGGAGAGAATGGTGGATCACTGCATATTTGGAAGGCAGAACGCTTGTTCTCCACAGTAGTGAAAGACCAGATGCCGGTGCTCCATCTCAACTGCGGCCCTGAAAGTGATCAAAGCTGCCTATTCCGGCAAAAGGTGAGGCGAACTCTTTTATGAAGAACTTGCCCTAGTACTAGGGAAAATTTAAGCAGTGGGAGCCAGTAGTGGCTCTCACAGTACACGTAACTTTTGCTATAAACTGAATATGTCCACTACAAATATATTGAGCTTGATCCGATCCATTTTCCCGCTGTCAAAACGCACGAAGGCTACATTACAAGTAAAGAGTACGAGATTTAGGAACGTAGAAGTGCAAAGCTGTTTATGATATGTTGCTCATTGAGCTATATTGTTTATAGGCCAGGACAGCGCATCAGAGGCTGTGTTATTATCTGAAGCTAGAAGAATAGAGCATTTTTTGAACCCTTTATCTTGTATTACGGTGGGGAAGTACTAGTGCTATCGAGTCGGTGGTGGTTCGACGATAGGACGAAGCCCTCTCTGATCCTACACTGGCTCCCCAAAAGCATACGTAGTGGCTCCCACTGATTTGCTATTTTTGAATGGCTCCAATTATATTTCCGATAGCTAGCACTATCTATAACCAATTATTCAATGCGGTTGAACCATTACGTAAGTTTGCTCCACTTCATCTTCCTGTTTCACATTTCCGTAATCGAGTCAAAAAATGCCAGTTGTGCTCTATCTACGGTTGGCACGAGAACTGATCGGTCAAGATATTTGTTGCCACGTTCGCAGGCGGTTTCGGGGAGGAAGAGGCAGGCATGACAGGCAGCTTCGTGCAGGGAGTGGTCTTGTAAGCTGACGTGTTCGGCGCAGAGTGGGTCCGAGGTGCAATATTGCATCCGTTCGAGGGCACCGTCCAGGTGTCGCCCTAGTTGTTCGGGAATACCGAGACCGACGAGTCCACCCAGTGTGCCTTCGCTGTCAGGTGCGGATGTGTAGAGCAGAATACCCGCCATCGGACCGTATTCGTGTTCTAGGGGTAGCGAGTAGATGCGTTCACGGATGCTTGCGGTAGTATAACCACACTCTAATGTGAGTTGACGTATAAGGGCATGAGCAAAGGAGTGGAGCAAAACATAGCGTAAGCCGGGGTAGCCCTTTGTTGGCTCTATGATATGCCTGGCTTTGCGCCATTGTGTATGTGCCTCCTGAAAAAGGCGATTATGGTTTTGGCTCTCTTTACGCTCTAACCATGTGGACAAGGCGTCTTCGCGGAATTCGAGAAAGATACCCTCGCCTCGTACCTCTGCCGCTGGCACCCATATCGGACGCTTGCGTGCTAGCGGCACCCGTCGCTCTTCTGGTAGCTCTATCACCTCCTCGAAATTCCCTGGTGACTCGATACGGGTAAAGCCTATCAAGGCGCGAACCTCGCGCAGCCGCTCGACCAGCACCACCTGTTTCAGAAAATGCTCATAACCCAGAGGTGCAGCAACGGCTCGTACTTTGAAATCGTGAGCAACAGGGGCAGTGGTAGGATTGCTCAAGACGTGCCATTCGGGAGCTTTCAGATAGGGGCGTCCAATCTTGCCATCACCCTTACTTTCCGTGGCGGCGGTTTTCGCTTCGACTTTGGACCATATTGCCTCTGTTGTGTAGTTGGCAAGGCGTTCTAACTGGCCTATTTGCCGCAACAACTCGATATTTTGTGCGCTGGTGACTTTGCCCAGCACATGCCAATGTTCATCGACCAGTTGCCCTAGCGCGTCTACCGCATTGGGCACGGCAAGTGTTGAGAGGACGAGCGAGAACCAGCTATTGGACGCTCCAAGCAGAATCGTGCGTGATTGCTCCTGGCACTGTTCGCTTTCGTAGAGGCGTAGATGTGGATGACGACCTTTGCACATCGGCAAGTTCTTCATCCCTTCATTGCCAAAGGCATCCGACATACGCTTCTGCTTGCCACAGGTTTCGCAAAAAACCTGCACATCGGCGGCTTCACCTGTAACGCCCAGCTCGCGAAGCTTCAGTCGCGCACGACAGGGAACATCACCATGTACAAAGTAGAGCCACGGGAAGTCATCAAGATGCCCATTTTTACAGGCGACGAGAAAACGTGCTGGCACAACGGCTGGCGGTTTCCCCGGCGAGGGGCAATTGACGTGAACGTAGCGCGTTCTATCGGGATGGTAAAAGTCGTTTTTCAGTTGAAACAGACCGGAGTCTAACAATGCCAGTGTGCGACAACGTGGGCAGACCATCCAGCGTGGGAAGGCGGCAACGGGAACACCAACTGTTGCGCTATCATCAAATGGTGTTTGCAAACCACCCACAGGTTCTGGAGCTTCTGGTGGCGCGAGTAGACGTGCAATTTGTGGTCCCAGAATATCTTGCACCGCCTGTAACAGACGCTCCTCGCCGACCATGACTGGATAGGGATTTTCCCAGTCATCGAGACCCATCACCATCGTTGATATGTAAGGTAGGTCTACAATCGATCCTATGCCATACGTGAATAGCACCTGACTGGGGCGCAACTCACCGACGCGATATTTTTTCCTTGTTGCATTTGTGCTCATTCCATACTACCTTTCTATCGTGCCTGTGTCCAACGTAACAGGTTGCTCATTTACTGTCTTACTCTCGTCGCTCACATGCTCGATACCAGTGACGCTCTCTATCCCTTCCACGTGCCCAATGTACTCGCCCGAATCGCCGAGACCGCGCTCATCTAAAATAAGATGAATTGAGGGTTCGACATCACGGAGCGAATTGAGGCAAGTGAAGGGCTTCCATTCTCCCTGTCCGGGTTGATGCAAGAGGCCGATAGTCTGCCCATCCTTGCGTGTTCGGTAGCCGAGGCGAGTGCCAACATTTGTATGCGTCGTTTTAAGCCACTGGGTACGTAGTTCTTGCAGGGTCGTGTTGACGATCTCTCCAACCTCGCTACTTCCTGTGATAACCGTTGCGCGTGCCGTAAGGTCATGCAGGGCCTCAAGAAAGTAGGGATGATCGCCGTAGACGTTGCCAGCCTGACTATTTTCGTTGAACTCGGAACCAAGTAGGCGTACATAACTGACAAGCAGGGCAGCAAGTCCACGATCAAGGGCGCGAGGCGCAAATGGTGTAACTGATAAGGCTTCGACTTGTTGGTAAAAGGTCGCGTGGTAGTGTTCAAATTGCTCGTAGTGCGAGAGGTCACGCGGACGCGCCCAGTTGAATACAACGCAGACAAGACCTGGTGCATTACGTCCAACGCGGCTAGTGGCCTGTATATATTCGGCTGTGGTCTTAGGTTGTCCTGCGACAACCATCAAGCCGAGGCGTTTCACATCGACGCCGACGGAAATCATGTTCGTTGCCAGTAGGATATCGAGCGGCCAAGGGCTAGTGTCATCACGGTTCGGGTCAAAAACACGTTCCAGTTTATCCAGCACCTCTGGTATGTCCGTCGAGCTTTTACGCGAAGTCAATTCTTCTAGTGAGGGAGCTTTGCGCCTGGCAAGACCGCGCTGATCCATTTTATTCAAACGTGAGCGCACGTCGTCTTCGACGAGGCGGCGCATCCCCCCAAGTTCGTTCATCGAGTTGAAGTAACCAACGAGCGTCATCCACGGGTCAATGCTGTTCCCGTACATGTTGTAAAGATGCTGGGCGGCGGCGAGATGCGCGACGTACACGCGGATAAGAGCAGCCTTCAAACGGCGACCACTGGCGCAGATACCGATGTAACGACGCCCCGGCATTTCCAATGATGGCTCGCGTTGGCGTGCGAAGAAGTTATCTGTGCTATCCAGACCTTGCGGCGGAAAGATGTTGACCTGACGCATAAAGAGAGCCTGCACCTGTTGAGCAGCGCGGCGAATCGTCGCGGTTGCCGCCACGACTTTCGGACGCACCTTTTGCCCATTCACTGTCCATGTCGAGAGATGATCGACGCTGGATTCGTAGAGGGCAACGAGCGTTCCCAGTGGACCAGAAATCAGATGTAACTCATCTTGAATAATCAGGTCTGGCGGTCGAAGTGGAGCATGTGGCGTAGAACGAGCGGGCGGAAGTGAGCCGACAGCGCGGTGCTGATCTTTGTCGTCCAGGTCTGGACAGCGATAACCGTGACGACTGCACCACTTGTTGACCTTCCCGAAGAGCATCTGTGTCGCGCCGTTCCAGGGCATTTGCGCGAATTTATCGACGGTCGCGATAAGCAACGAGGGCAGACAACGATAGATCTCTTCGTCAACCACAATCACAGGCAAACCTTCTGACGAACGTCGGCGGCTGAACGCACACTGTCCAAGTGGATCGCCACAATAAGTGAACGTGCGTCCCCGTCCCTTTGTGACGCTTTCGACCTTGATATCGCGTCCCGCTTCGATTGTCGAGCCACACCAGGGACAATTCGTCAACTGACGTGGCGAGCCAACGCCGCCAACCGAGCTACCACGTTGATACTGGCCGCGCTCTTGCTGGCCCAGTTCTTCGCTCTGCTCCGTCGTATTGGGCGTGGTACGTTGCCCAACCCAGAGACCGAGGCGAAACGGCGTCTTGCCCCATTTCGATACATCGCTTTGACGAATCGTCTCGCAGGCGCAGATGAGAGCCGTTGCACGCTGGAATTGTTGGAGCGTCAGCAGGCGTAGCGTGTAGCGCATAATCACCGCGACGCCATCTTCGCCCGAATGCCCCTCGATGGTTCCCTGTAGGCGACGAATAGCCAGCATATAGGCGGTGAGGCCAAGGTATGCCTCGGTTTTGCCGCCGCCAGTGGGAAACCAGAGCAGGTCGGCAACCGCTGTTGGCTCTGCGCTGCGGTCAGGGTGGTGCAGATCGGTCAGGGAAGGTAGATTGAGCAGAATAAACGCTAGCTGGAACGGACGCCAGCTACGGTTCTCCGCTGTATCCTTGCTCTCTGGCGAGGATGTGCTTCCACGTCGTCGCTCTTCTGCGGAGAGCGTGTGAATGCGCTGTTGCCACATGGCACGATTCATAAAGGCGAAGGCGTGCGCGGCCTGGGCGTTACGCGAAAGCAGTGTGATACCTTCACGAATGCGTTGAAGCGTATTGCGACACTCTGTGAGTGCCTGTTCCGCGGAGTGGCGATAGAGCGATAAATGTTCATCCGGCTGCTCAATGCGTGCCGCTTGCTCATCTATCCACTGCGCGTAGGCAGCGATCAGCGGTGATAATTCGTCCGCTAACTCCCGTGCAGGACATTCTGCCAGTTGCTTCATGTCGAGAACAAAATCGGTCAGTCCAGGTATTTCTACGGAGGTGGGAGCCTCAGTACGTGGCACATCGTAGCTTGGCACAATGCGTGTGGAGAGACGGATAGCCCTGGTTGGATCATCTTTTATAATCTCGGCATGGATCCCGACGTTGTGACCAATAGCGAAGCTCACCTGTCGGCGATACAGCATCGCCATCGCCTGTTCTTCATCAGATTGCCAGCGATGTCGCACGGTGGGACGTTGTTGGAAGATGGGTGAGCCATTGCCTGCATCAACACTCAGTTCTGGCTGAAATACCCAGGCTTCATCACGACGTTGCTCAGGCTCTCGTTGCTCATTGACCAGGAAGAGCGTCACCGTCCAGGTATCATCGGTGCGTCGTACCAACCCCTTGACGACGACATCAGGTTGCTCACCCTCTGCCGGACTCCATGCGGCAATAGGACCTATTTTCAAAGGAATATTGTGGTAGCCACCACCCATCGCTTGACGTTTCCAGACCGTCTTTGCGCTGCCTTTTGCAGTCTTGACGGTCTCGCTCTTCACACGTTTGTAGTTGCCCCACTGAGCAGTGACGCGCAAACTGACTACATTGCCATCGACACAAAAGCTCATACCTATAGCGGAAGGGCAAAGGCTGGCAGTCTGTAAGGCGGTATCATCGTTTGCACCATCCTCGACACTCCCCTCTTCCGGTACTGCCAGTTCATCCATTTCTTCCGGCTGTATCTGCTGGTCACGCGGAGCCAGCATCCCCACGAGGTAGCGATCATGCACATGTTGCTCATCGACCTCCTCTTCAGGTCCACCTGCCGGACCGAGCAGGTCTTGTAGCACCAGTCGCTCCAATTCATCACGTAACACCGCAGCCGAGGGCGGCTGTAAAACAGTTCGAGGCTCCTGCAATGATTGCGTCGTCACATGTAGGGGCTTCGCATCCTTTCCGTCCACCATCTGTTCCTGCTCACCATCTTGCTGTACCTCATCTCCACGTTGTACCTCCCCTTTCCATTCGGTAATGGTTGTGGGTGCAATGGCTTCATCGAGAGAGGGCTTCTCATTCCAACGTATAGCATGGGTAGGAGAAGAGAGGATGTGCGTGATGGCTTCCGTCAGCGATTCAGGAATGGTAGCGAGGCCGAGTTGCTCGCTATGTTCTACAAGGTCCAGCCCTGCAAGCAATGTCGAGAGTGCATCTGGCGATGCCTCCTGTACGTTGCTCCAATCCAACATCACCTCACCAATTTGTAGACGGCGATTGAGAGTTCGTAAGTCTTGATTGCCAGGAAGTGATGATGGTAAAAAGATACTATTCACAACACAACTCTTTCTTAGCAGTTACGCTTCTATTTATACTCCCACATTCCAATAATTCCCATCGAAACCATCCAGTAGCGGACTTTTGGCGGCTAGCGGTTTGACGACCAGTAGCACACGCATGGCACGAGTCATGCCGACGAAGAGCGTGCGGCGGTCAACGGCGAGGAACTCGTCGCGCTCCTCCGCCGATGAATAGGTTGGTGTGTTCATATACCAGCTTGCGTTGCTGAAACCAGCGAGCGCAACGATAGGGAACTCCAGCCCCTTCGCGGATTTGAGGTTCAATACCTTGACTCCTGGGCGCGTCAGGTTCAAATCGCTGCCCGTCATAAAGGTTGCGTCAATACCTTGCTGCATGAGTTCGGCGGCAATCGCTTTGCCAGCGTTCGTCGTGGGACAGAGAACAACACAGGCGTCGGTGCGAAAGCGTAGTTCGCGTGCCGCTGCTGGTAGGAAACGAGCGAGCAATTGAACCTCTTCGCCGCCACTACGGACCGAACGAACACCAGGAAGTAGACCGTTATTCACATACGTTCGTTCGACCTGTTCGTTATCGAGTAAGCCCGCTGCTAGATAGGATTGAGCCGCCTCGCCAATCTCACGCGTCGAGCGATAGTTGACGCGCAAGATACTGGTACGACCCTGAAACTTCAAATCCTCATGCACATCAGACCAGTTGAAGCTACTGCCATAGATGGATTGATTGGCGTCGGCGGTGATGAAGATACGATTTGGTCGTGCCGCCAGACGCACAAGTAGACGGAGCGCACTGGGATCAAGGTCCTGTGCCTCGTCGATCACGACCGCATCGTAGCGTAGACCTATTACCCCTGACAGCACGATATCCGCCGCCGTTGCACGTGCCTGTTGCCATGTCTCTAGCTTTCGCTCCGTAAGCATGGCTTTGAGTTTCTCATGCACCGCCCAGATAGCTTGCCGCTGAATCGCGTTCAAACGCAGCTTGCGTCCAGCGCGTGCCGCTTGCATGTACTTCTGGAGTGTCTTGAGCTGACGCGCGACGATGACCTGATTGATTTCTTGCTCAAGGTAATCGACGCTGAGTCGTGCAATTGCCTGTTGTTGCGCTTGCTGCTGAATGGCATTGCCCGCAAATGTGGTCTGCTTCACGACCTGTCTGAGCAAGTTGAGCAGGTGAGAGGTATCGATATAGCTGGCCCTGATACCAACTTGATTGAGCAGCGTCATCACGGTTTTGTCGGCTGTCTGCACCTCGACAAAACGTGCGTCATCACCGAGCAATTGTCGCAACAATTGCTCAGAGGATTTGACGAGGGCATTGGTATAGGTGGTGAAGAGGATACGGAACTCATCGCGTCCCTTCTTTCGCATCTCTTGCACCAACGCACGCACGCGATATAGAGCTATCGTACTCTTGCCCGTGCCAGGGCCGCCTTTGAGTAAGGTTGGTCCCGTCGCATTCAGGCCCCACTGTACATGCTTCTCTTGCTCCGGCGACAATTTGAGCAGGAAACCAAGTAGCTCTCCCTCTTTGTAGCGCAGCAAGTCCTGTACATCGTTCAGCATATAATCGGGCTGTTTCAAAACTTGCGTAAGTGGACGCTCGAACATGTAGTCGTCAAGCACGATCAGGTGCTCTTCCGGCACACCTGGACAATCCATAAGGTCTTCATGTGTGGTCAGAGGAAGCAGACGAGCATGATACTGCGTAGGTATGTTGCAATTTGCCAGGATTTCAGGGGTGATTGGCTCTGGCAATACCTTCTTCCCCGGTTCTTTGGGCGCAAGAATGCGCTCCCAATCTGGTTGAGCTGCCTTTTGCGATTGTGTCACGTCGAATCGAGAGTCGAGTCCGCCGAGAAATTCAGTGTCCATGTCTTCGTCATAGGTATCATCATCCCGCCGCCGCAGAGCCAAGATGCTGATATATGGCTGCTCGAAGGTATAGAAGATGCGATAATCGCCGCTACGGATGCGGTGCAACTTGCCGTTCAGGTATTTGAGTTGTTTCTTCGTCTTCGCATCCGGTGTCGGGTCCTGTGTCAGCATCTCGACCTTCGCCATCACCTGCTGCATCTCTTTCGGCGGCAATGCCAGCAGTGCTTTGAAGAAATCAGGTTTCTGAGTTACGAGCCATTCAGTGGTCATTGTTCAATTTCTCCCTCTACAAGTGCTTACTGGGGTATTTGCTTGGGTAATGGAGCTTCTCCAAATAGAACTTGGTCGTCGAGAGTAAAAATAGCGAATGGGGTTTCATCATCGTAGGTGCTTGATAATTCTTGTTGATAATCTGCAATAAGCCTTTTTCCCTCTTCCTCTAGTGGTTTCAGAGCAGCAAAAAAGAAAGCTCGAAACCCTAGTGCTTTAGCGACTTTGGCAGTGTTGATGTCCTTGATAGTAAATTTTCCTCCTGATTTGCATTCACCGCCATAAAGTTCTTGCTTGTAGATATAAACAAAGTCGAAGTCTCCCTCTCTGTTAGTTCTACTCACTTGCTGGAAGTTCATTCCCATAACGGTGTGATGCATCGCCTGATGAGAAGTTTTCAACGCAAGGAGCGCAGCAATCACAGAGAGAACGTCTTGATCCATTGCCTGATTTGCCAAAGGATTGAGTGAATACTGGAGAGGCCGCTCTACGTCGTCGTTATCATTTTCAACGAGAGGAAGATTGAATACATCAAGACAACCACTACAAGATATCTGTTCATCAAGAGTACGAAAACTATACCATGTTCTGGTTCCACAATAAGGACATTTAATATACATTCCTCGCTGCACTACTTTGATACTTACTAGTTTTGCTAAATCTTGTAAACACTTCTTTTTTTCAACTTGAGATAGTCCTTGTATGCCTCTTACGTGTGAAAATATATCCTTGAACGCCTTTGGAACTCTCTGATTTTGAGGTAAAACTCCTAGACTTAGGATAGTTTGCTGCAAGTCACCTTCCTGATCAGGTTGTAGATTCAACATTCGTACCATTTCCCTCGCTAGCTTAACAGTGGCCTTGTCCGTTAAAAAATCTAGTATTTCACGAGCAACGCGCGAACGAAGTACTTGTGCAGTTTCTTGATCGAATCCCCCAGCCATTCTCAACAAACCATTGGCATAGGTCTTTTTATCGGATGCGCTAACCTCATATCCTTTAGATCGAAAATATGTTCGATAGATATCCCAAGTCTGCGGGATATTGAGGGTTATTCTTTCTAAGCCTGATGGAGTTAAAATAAGTGGATAGTTAAGTTGAGTGGTATCTAAAAGCTTACCGAATGACGAATGAGGTACTATAAGACTAGCGACTGATGAATGGTTAGGAAATTGTTGCCAATAATCACTTTGTAGTCCAACAAATGCTTTATGTATTCCTCCGGTTCGAGGCCCGGAACTTGGAACTAAGAATGTTTCTGAACCTGTGATTAGATCTTGAGGGATAGTAGGTCTACTGCCTCCAAAATCATAGTAGGGACCAGTACTTATAATGTTGTCTTCTCCATATATTATTGGCCTGTAAGTCTTATCTGTACTATCTTCTTCATGCTCATCATATATAGTAGTATTAAGAGAACCCTCATGTTGTTGAAGGTCTTCCTGAGACACTAGAAAATTGTGTATCTCCTCATCATGATTATGGTGAAAAACAACATCAATATTTGACTCAATATGCTTATGAGTTCGTCGTTCTTTGAGTAGTCGAATGAGAGGTTTGAAGTATGCTCCTTGCTCATATAGGAGTTGCTCTTTACTCAGAAGCAGTACACGCCGATCTACAAGCCAAACATGTCCAAAGGATTGTGCTCTCAAATTCCAAAATCGGCAAAGATCCCAGACTTTTTGAGCAACTACGACATCAAACGACAACAAAGGGAAGCTATTTTCAGTACCAATATTATGCAAATCTTTTAGCGTAAGGTTAACCACTGAGTCATAAGGATCCACCAGAAGTTGTTGATGAAAAAATCTATCTGGAGAAGATGTATCCCATCCCTTAAATGTAAACGCTTCTTCATAGTCCTTTTTTTGTCGATGCCAAAATCGACCAAAAGCAGTTGCTGTGATTGCGTTGTTCAACTCAGAGCGCGGTGGACTAAAACCTGGGAAAAACCCTGCAATTGAAAGCTCTGGCTTAGAGGTATCTTTCTGAGAAGAGAGAATATTTAATGGATGAAGAACATCATCTAATTGAATGAACGACTCCCATCCATCAAGACTTTTACCTAAAAATTGAGAATTAAAATAACTCTTAAATTTCTCGGCTAAACTATCTCCTATCTTATCAGAAATAGCGTCCACGAAGATATCAGGTTGTCTTTGCTCAATAATAAATCTATTGTAGGAGTGTATATAAATAGGTGATTCTTGGGCCTCTTTCCCAAACTGAACAGGGATTATTAAGTTATTTATACCGCCCCACTGAGTACAGCAATAGCTGGCAACCTCGACAAAACGCTCAAGATCGTTCTCACTGACAAAATAGACATGCCTTACAGGGCGGATATTGATGGTTAACTCAGCCTTCATAATACCATTCTCTTTCTAATGAATCTTACTCAAACGCTAGTTCTCCCTGCATCGTGTCCTCACCTCTCGTCTTCACATCGTGCATACTCCTCGCCGATTTTTGGCCTTTCCTCTTCCCATTCTTCCCCCCCTTCTCATGCAACCCCAGTGCTACCTCCTCCGCGTATCGCTCATGGTTCAACTGCAGCAACCTGTCCAATACCTCTCTCCGTGCCGCCTCGCTAATCGTATAGCGTATTCCCTGCTTCGTCTCATGAAAACCATGCTCCAACGCCAGATCACCCCACCCATACGCATGCGCTACTGCCTCATCCATCTCTCGATGCAAGTCTCGCAACCGCACAATATCCCCTGTCATCTCCTGATCATCATGGAAACGATTGTACGTCTTCGTCAGTCCCTCCTGTCGCTCAAACATGATAGATTGGCGATGCTTATAGTAGCGTTCACCGATATCGTCGAGTCCTTGCATTGTGACGGGAAAAGGGAAATTGATGAAACAGTCAGAAGGCGTGTAACGTATCCCTCTGCCAAGCGTAGATGCATAATCGAGGGTCCAGACTCCGTGAAATGAAGATTGAAGTAATGCAAGAACACCATCTTTCTCAATTGCCCACACTATCAACATATGGGAAAACACGTCTGTAGTTGGTCGCCAACAAAAAGTCAGATGTGAACTTACTTCCCCTCTCACCAACACTCGCTCCATCCCCGCAATCGTTGAGTAGAGTTCTGGTCTCGACCTATGATGAAGCCACCATTCTTTGCGAGCAAATTTACTCGCGGCCTCTCGTTGTGGAATAACCTTTGTACGAACAATATTTATACAATCTTTATAGACCTCAGCCTCCTCTAAAGACCTTTCATAAAAATTGATAGCCCAACGGCTAGGTGATTGATCGGGTCGAGAATTTAAATCTTCTCCATTCAGATAGGGAAACAAAACATCACGGTTGCGCGAGTCTTTTTCGATGAGCGCAAGAGCTTCTGCTGGCTCCAATATAAAACCCATCCCTAGCACAACAGAGCCTTGAAATGATTTTTTTGCATTAGCAGCTAGAACATAAGGATTGCCTTGCACTGTACTTGTTGGAGTTAAAAACGCAGTGATGCCTGTTACAAGCTTGTCATTCAAGATATAGGGACCATACCATTCGCCGTGTCTGAGCCAGATATGTGCGACCTCTAAACTGGCCTCGCCGGGCCATTTACGACTGGAAATGGCACGAGGAATAGTCCAACCTGATGCTGTTAGCTGGTCTAGTCCGACTTCACGGGTGTCACCTTGTGCGATGGTGTTGGTTGCGAGTAAACCGCATTGCCCACCGAGACGCACGAGTTGGCTTGCTCGTAGGAAAAAATAGGCACACAGGTCGGCGTTGCCACGCACACCATGTGCAAGGTATTCCACGAGATAGTTACGATAGTTTGTGCCAAGTGTACCGAGTGCCGAGGTAATTTTCTTTCCTCCCATAAACGGGGGATTACTGATAATTCCAGCAAATCCACGCTCATCGTCTAATCCGATAGCGAAGATTTCTGGAAATTCAAGAGGCCAGTGAAAAGGAACATGTTCGTAGAGGTTCCAGTCAATCTGTGTACGCATATGTTGCAATGCGGTGCGTGCGTCGATGCGTCCCTCTTCTGTGAAGTTGTCTCGACGTGCCTCCTGGTAGGCGGAAACAAGACCCGCGTAATCGGCTATGGTAGGAAGGTCAACGGTCGTGCCAATGCCTTTCGGTAATGGCGCAAGTTCACGGAGCGTGCTGGCAATCAGCAGGTCAGCACCGAGTTTCACCAGTGCCATTGCTTCTTCGGCCTCGGCAAGTAGTCGCTCTTTCTGCTCGATGTGCTGTACGTTGTCGTCGGGGAGCGCGATAATCCGGCGGCGCAGACGTAGCACAGTGTCGAGCGTGTCTTGTATCAATGGCTCAACCCACACTAGTTGCCGTGCGTGTGCATCACTGTCCTTCATCGACCAGTGCGTGAGTTGCGGAATGGTGACGCCAAGCAGGGAGTCGCCGAGGCGCAGGGCATGGTCGAGGAAGGTGAAGGGCTTGTTTTTGTTGAGCGTGATGAGCCAGAGCGAGAGCTTCGCCATCTCGACGGCGAGCGAGTTTTTATCGACACCGTAGACGCAGCGTTCGCTCACGAGGCGCAGGGCGAGGGCGAGTCGCTCGGCACTATCCTTTGGCAGGATGGTTTCTTGTGCTACTCCCTGCGAGGCGTAGCCCTCCGGTGCGGTATAGGGTGGCTCCAATTGCTGTTGTCCGGCGATATCCCATGCCTCGACCAGCTTTTCCGCGAGGTAGCGACAGGTCTGTACGAGGAACGCGCCAGACCCCATCGCCATGTCACAGACCTTGAGGTTAAGGATATCCGCTGCTGAACGCAATTGCCACTCTTCCTGCGGTTTGCCTTCGGCAGGACCGATGTAGACGAGCGGGTCGAGCGTGTGCTGCACAATTGGTTCAGTCAAGCTTTTTGGTGTGTAGTGCGTACCTGTGGAGCGTCGATCGGTTCCCTGTGTGACGTAGCGTGAGCCGCGCGGAATCACAACGGGCTTGTCGAAGCTGTCGGTTCGCAACAGTCCTGCGAAGGGTAGCACGCTTTCTAAAAGGCTATTGCTACCATCGCACGCAGTGAGCAGGTCGGAGCGACTGAACCGCTTAGGAATGGGCGAGCTTGCCAGCGACTTTTTGATCGCCTCGGCATCGCGTCCTGTCTGTTTTTGCAGGAAATTGAGTAAGTCCTGTTCGCCCAGCTTTGCCAGTTGCTCCAATTCGACAAGGGGTAGTTCGATCTGGCTCCCCTTCGCGGCGGCGATACTTAGCACAGGCATGAGCGCACGGCGTACTGTGTGGTCCAGCAGACCTTCGTAGACATGTCCAATCTGCTCCACGTCGAGGGCGCGAAACGAGAGACGCCGCCGTTCCGCAGGTTCGCCACGTATGACGCGCACCTGGAGAAACTGTAACGCTTCGAGCAGGTGCAGCACGGTACGGTTGTTGATCGCGATTGGCCGGGCAGGAGTATCTTGCCAGGATGTACTGGCAGGGCGTCCCTCAAGAAACGGAAAGCGGTCAGGGTCAAACAAATGACCGCCATACGCGGGCAAGCGCAGGTCTTGATGCTCGACGCCCCCATAGATGACGCGGAAAATAGCGAGCAGGCGCACCCATGCATCGTGTCGCCGTTCCAGCACCTCCTCGCCGAACTGATCGGCCTGTTCACGTAAATAAGCCTGTAGCGTCGAGACAGCATAGTAACGGTCATAGAGCAGTTCGCCCAGGCGCAACAGGCCGCGCTCCTCCGCCGAGAGCAGGAAGACGAGGCGCATCATCACCGTCAGAGCCGCCTCGTACAACCCGCTCTCCGAGACATCGACCAGCAAGTTGCGTTGCTGCTCCTTATCAACGGTATCGAGTGATAGCACCAGCAGTTCAACGGCCTCGCGCACCTGATACCCTAAGCGATCCGTCACCTCTTGCTGATTCTTCGCGCTCTCTTCCAGCATCTTTTCCAGCGTCTCATTATCGGGGACGCCAAAGAAACGCCGTACACCGAGCAGGTTGCGAAAGGCACGGAGCGTCAAGGACTCATCGGTCCAGAGTTCAGCGTCCCACGTCGCGAAACCTGTTGTTTCAGTGGGTGGTGCATCGACCAGCATCCAGTACCTACCGTTCGTCACCAGTCCCAAGCGTGTGCCTGTACGCCGCAAGAGTTCCATCATGCGTGTGGCAGGGGATGCCGCCCAGCGTCGTCCCGTGACAGGCTTTTCCAGGTCTTGCCTATTGGGATAGAGGGAGATAAGTAGGCGTGGAGTGTGCGTCTCAGGTGAGATAAGCGCGATCTCTGGTTGCAGCGTCTCGCCATGTTCCGCGATATATACTCGTAGCGACGCTGGTAGTGCCTGTCCCTCAAGCAGCAGATTGCGTGGCATGTCCAGAACACGCGCCAGCACGAAACGCAACCACTCATAATGAATGGCCTGCTCTGGCCGCGTTCCCGTCTGATTATTAGCCCATTCCTCATAAGCTAGGCGCAACATGCGCCGTAACTCAGGCTCGTCGTCCTCTTTCTCCAATCCCTGTGGAAACACATCGAGCAACACGGGCATCGTCACAAACGGACCCGATACCTCTATCAACGAAAGCCACTCTGCATGCTGACGAAGGCTAGACATAACCATAAGTCCCTTCTATCCGTTATCGTTCAAAAAGTCACCCATTAAGTACGGGTCTCATTCATGACACCCTCTATCCCCGTGCCATGCGTTCCGGCACAAGATATGTAATCGCCACTGGAAAGAGGCGCGGCTGCGGATTGGCGAAGCGTTGCCGAATGACGCCTTGCTCCTGCGTGATTTCGGTGTCGATATGCGCGGCGCGTTTGGCGAGGTCTGACACGTTCCGCTCGAATTGTTCGCGTTCCGCCGTGCTGAAGCCTGCGAGTTCCAATTGCATCACCTCTGGTTGATGCAATTCGCTCAGGATAGTGGTGCGTAACTCCTCTAAGATAGCGGTGATATCGTGTGTCTCTTTCTCCGCTCGTTCCGCTAGAAACTTTTGCAAGCCATCGGTGCGTTCGCGCATACGTGCCTCTAACGCTTTGAGCAAGGCATCACTATGGGTAGACCATTGTGCCTGTAAGCGTTGCTGCATCTGGAGAGAGACGCTCTTTGCACTGGCGGCACTCATGGCTTGCTGTACCTGCCCAACATTCATACGCACGAAGCGACCCTCGCGCAGATAGCCACCTGCAACGATCAATTCTTCATGCAGTCGCTGGTTATCGCCGCCGAGTAGGAGTAGGCGACCATGTGCGATAACGGCTGGTGTGTCGAGCGCATGGTTAGGGACGATACGGGCGGTGACACGGTACAATTTGCGCTGGCTATCGGGTGCCCAGACCTCAGCCCGTAAAAGGCGGAGCGACATGGAGACGAGACGGTGATTGAGGTGAGCCAGCACAACATCATCGCGCCCACTTGCCGTCTCATGATCAAAGACAATGGGACGTTCCTGACCCGTATAGGGATGCTCCAAACCTTCCTTCGCCGCACCCCAACTACCACGTAGTTCAGGTATGATGAACGCGCGAATAGCGGGTCGCTTACCATCAGGGTCAGGCAACATGATTGGCTGTAATTGTGGCTGTCCAGCGAGTTCGAGGGCGGTCTCAACAACAGCTTGCACATGCTCCGGTGTGAGTTGTAGCTCCTGTCGGCTCTCCTGTAACTGCACATGTAGTTTCTCGATCTGCTCCTTGAGCCTACGTTCGATGCGAAGCAAACGGCGTAATGGTGCCGCCTTTTCTTCGGCTGCGGCAGTATCCAGGCGCGTTCTGCGCCCAAGCATCGCATGTTCGACCTGCTCAGCAATCACGGGACCGACCTTGCCGAGGTCTTCACGGATGAACTCGACCTTGCGTGCCGCTCGCATCAGAAATTCCAGGTCATCGTCCAGTTCGCCAACGTTAAGATGCGCGTTATCGAAATCCGCCTGAGCATTGCGAAACTTGCTACTCACAAAATGATAGATATTGACTTCAGAGGCGCGTTGCCCGTGACGGTCGATGCGCCCGTTGCGCTGCTCTAAGCGGTTCGGATTCCAGGGTATCTCATAGTGGATGAGACGGTGGCAGTGATTTTGCAGGTCGATACCCTCGGACGCGGCATCGGTTGCCAGCAGAATACGCACCGGGGATTCACGCGGATCGGCCTGGAACGCGGCCTTGATTTTCTCGCGCTCCTCCGTTTTCATCCCACCGTACAGTGTCAGCAGGCGTTCTGGCTCCGCCAACCCTTCGCGCTCTAACAGGTCGAGCAACCATTTCTGCGTGGCGCGATACTCGGTAAAGATAATCACGCGCTCCGAAGACCACACACCATTCGGCTTGATAGTTGTATGGAGCCATTGGAGTAGTTGTGCCGCCTTACAATCGGGACGAGTGCGAGCTTCGTTTGCCCAGTTTCGCATCTGTGTTAGCAAATGTTTTTCGTGCGCGGATGGCTCGCGGAAAAGCGGTGCCGCAATTTCGAGGGCGTTGGTGTTGGCTTGCTCCAACTCCTCATCGTTGTCTACCTCTTCCTCGGCCTCCTCGATCTGTCGCCTGAGAATACCCATCGAGGCTTTAAAGGTGGGTCTGCTGGTACGGCGTGCGTTCGCCAGTGACTCTTCGTGTTGGCGCAAGGTAATCGCAAAGGCTTCCGGTGATGAGAAGAGGCGTTTCTTGAGCAGTTTCAGCACAAACTCGGTGGCGTATTTTTCGGTCTCGTCACGCGTTTCGAGACGCGAGCGGGTGTAGTCCTGTAGGAGACGATGGGCGGCGCGTTCGGTTGTCGTGTAATCGACCTCGATAGGATCGAGCTTGCGCTTAGGAAAACGCGGCGTGCCATCCCAGCGTGGTGGCAACTCTGATTTGAGGCGGCGCACCATCACGGCATGTAGTTGCGCCTGATTGACCTTGACCCCTCTGGCGAAGCGCTGGTTGTCAAGCAATTCGAGCAGGGCGGTAAAGCTCTCGGAATAGCCATTGTGTGGTGTCGCCGAGAGAAAAAGCTTGTGTTCAAAGTGTGGTGCGAGTCGGCGCAGGGCAAGTGTGCGCTGCGAGTCCGTGGCATATTGTCCACGGCCCGATGGTGCGATATTGTGTGCTTCATCGACGATGAGCAGATCGAAGGTACGCGGATAGCTCGGCTCACCATTGGGCGGCAATATCTCGCTAAAGAGACGTAGCGGACGTTCGCGCTTGAGAAAGTCAATCGAGGTGATGAGGCGTGGAAAATGTGTCCAGGGATTGACACGCAGGCCACGCGAACGTCGCAGATCTCTTAGCATGTTGCTGTCAACGATGCGGAACTCCAGCCCGAACTTATCGCGCATCTGGTCGCGCCACTGCACTTGCAAGGTAGCAGGACATATAATCAGTATCTTACGGGCGCGATGGCGGATAATCAACTCCTGGCAGACCAGACCCGCCTCGATGGTCTTACCGAGTCCAACGTCATCGGCGATGAGCAGATTGGCACGCGGCATCTGAATAGCACGTACCACGGGATCAAGCTGGTAGTCTTCCAGTTCAACGCCGCTGCGAAACGGCGATTGCAATTCTTTGATATCGGCACTGGAAACCGCACCCCAGCGTACCGCGTGCAGAAACGTATCCAATCGTTGCGGTGAATCGAAGCCAGCGGGAGTAGGGAGTGCGTTGCGTTCCACGACATTCACCCCAGGCTCAATCTCCCAGATAACCTGCAACTCCTCGCCGAGATCGTCATCCTCCACCGAATTAAGCAAAACCAAATGCTGGCTCTGTGGATGCAGTAGTGGGTGAGCCTTTCCCGACGACCCAGCAGGGATGGTCCCTTGCACTACATCGACCACTACATAGCGCCGAAGCCGGACATCTACAAGTTGTCCCGGCTCAGGCACACGCACAACTAAAGTTGTCACGCAGACCTCTCTCTACTAGAAATATGACTATTTCCTCTATCAATAGCAAATGAATAACCGAAAGGCGAGATATCTCTACTGTGTCATGTATTATACATGCATAGTGAGGATATTGCTATAGACTTATAACATCGCTAGCAGACAAGGAATAGTGGCAGACAGACAAAACGGCGCAAGGCACTTATCCTAGACTAATCTTTCAAGTGCCTTGCATGCTACGCGCGTTTTAACGTACTCTCACACCAGCTTCTTTAACAGAACGAATGTAGTTGCTCAACTTACGGATAGTTCCCTCTATATCGGGTTGAACGAAATCGAACTCTGGTAGATTGGGAGTATGATCAAGTGGCAGTGAACGAATAGTCACACACACGTTACGACCACTAACATCGAGACAAAAGCTCTTTGTACGATACATATATTCTATGCCATCAATCTCCAGTATCTCGTTTTCATCTACTCTTTGTATCGCGCCAACTGCATCGTAGAAGTATATATTAGCACTTCCACCGCTGTCTCGACGGTTTACCGTGTTAATTGTTAATCGCATCATAACAATGCGATGTTCGAGAGGTAAGATATAGGTATAAATGTTAACGCTATAGCGCATTACACCATCTTTACCTTTCTTCCAGAGAATATCTTGCTTCAGGTGTTGTTTTGCATCCTTCGTACCAGGTACTGCATATCCGCACACGACCAAGAGCCGTTCCCGCTGGAGAGCGGTAAGGTCTTCCTGACCTTCTTCTTGCAACGCCTTCTCTAACTCGTCTTTGGCCTTCTTATTAACCCATGCGTCATATTGTGCATCACTAGGAACTCGAATGCTAAACCTTACTATGAGCCATGTAACGACTCCAACAACGAAACAGAGTGAACCAAAGAGGATGAACCACTCTAGGTCTGCAAGCCAGAAAAAACCAAAGATGACACAGATAGCACACAGGACAAATGAAATGTTCATCACGTTGATTTTGCCTGTATCGTCTTTTGTAAAGTAGGCTCGCATCTGCTCTTCGGTAAATTCGCGACACACTACACTAGAAACGTTGGACACAATAGTAGGAATCGTTCCTTGAACACTTCGTCGAAATTGCATAAGAAAACTCCTAACTTTGGTTTACGAAACTATTTCCACCATCCTTGTGCATCCTGCATCAGACGCGGTTGACAAGAATAGAGAATATCTATGTACTCTTGGTCTTGCGGTGTGAAAGGGATATGACGTACCTGCTCTATGAGTTCGTCAGCTTCGTCATAAAGATGTGAATGTCCATTCCAGCCATAGTCTTGTTTGACGACCGCTAGCGTGTAAAGGTACGCCCAGGAGACGTGCAAAGTGCTGGCCCCGTGCAGCAGTTGTGTAGCACGACAAAACGTTTGGTAGCTTGCATGGCGAGGTCGTTTCCCTCTGAAAAGTGCTAATGTCAGCAAGGCGCGTACCTGTGCAGACGCAACGGGATGCTGTTTCTCTGCCAACGCGTCAAGAGCCTTTTCAAGACGAGAGATTGCCAGGTCATATTCGCCTCTTTGAAGCGCGTCCCGTCCATCATGCAGTCCTTGCATTCCCGCAGTTACTTTGTCTTCCTGGACATGTGTAGTATTGACGATAGTGCCGAGGTTGACGCCGTTGACAGAACCATAAGCGTCTCCATGATGCTGAACGCTCACAAGACTACTTGCACCTGTTTCAGTTTGTAGAGCTGTTAGCAGTTGTTGCGCCATTTCGTGAGCAGTTGTGTCTTGAGCAAATCCAGCTTTGCTGAGAGTATCGCGCAGTGGTTTTTCCCATGTATCGGGGTCTTGTCGATATTCATCCAGCACGAGCAACGATTTACGAGCATCAGACTTACTTGTCAAAACCTTACGAATGTATTTCACCAACGCCTCCAACTCGTCTTTTATTGTGTCGCTGATGGCACTTTGACTACTGGTTGCCAACGCACCACCCACTGCCGCGAGGATAAGATTGATAGCGTCCGTCATTTTTCTCCTTTAATGAAGCCAGTGAACAAGGTGATAAAAAAAAGAGCAATGCCAAAGACTAGGCGATACGGATATATTCGTATTCAACACCCCCACTACTAGCACTCTGCTCACGTCGCAGGATATAGCCTTCGCTCCAGAGTTGTTTGAGCTTGTTACTTGCATTGGGAACCCTCAGACCAAGAGCATTAGCGGCCTCACTTGTGTATGCAACTGGAACTGAGAGGACGTAGTGCAACATGTCTCGTAGTCCCGTGCTTGGTTCTGGTCCTATGATAGAGTAATGTCCATTCGGTTCACAGACGGTGATAGGTTGTTCTTGTCTGTGAGCGGCAGCATCCCAATTCTCTAGCAAGTCGGGGTCTTCAATATGACTAATACAAAATCCTTTCTTTCCGCGATAACTTCTTGCCAACTCAATGACAGATGTTCGTGGAAATGTAATATCTGTCTGTTTGACACCCTCTAACGAAATGCGAATGATTTGTTCGTTAGGATGATCCTCTATCAACGCTTGGAGTTCATCGCGCACTTGACGACCTAGTACATGCCCCCATCCGTCAGAGCGTTTCGTTATGTCTCTCAAGCGAATTTGCATTTGTCTCTCCTTCACTAAACCTAGTGTAACAGATTTAGTGAGGAGTGTCAAGAGGAAATGAGAAACAGATATGAGTTCCTGCCAGAGGAACCAAATGTTCTTGATAAGCTGCACGCATAGAGCGGCTATCTGAAGATGTAAGATAAACGCTACACGTTTCGAGTCGAATAGTGACGCTTCCAGAAAGCTTCAATGCTCTCATTCCACATTCTTCTAATCCTTGTCCCGTACCTCCATGCTTCCATGTAAGCGTCCCTTGAAAAAGTTGACGCAGAGTCTCGGTGTCGTTTAAAGGTGTTGGACTCATAAGCTTAGGGCGTAGTGTTGTGAGTAGACCAATGCCACTATCGGATACAACCACAAGCACTCGCCCACCTTGTTGATAGACTTGTAGCGCGGCAAAACCACTCAGCACTGTCTGGCTATGTCCATAAATATTATTGACAAGTTCGGCAAAGGTTGTATAGGCCGTATGACGAAAGTACCCCATATCAGGACGTTTCTCCATAGCTGTTTCAAGTGCTTTTGTAAGTTGTCCAGGGATATCGTCATCTTGCTGATTATGTAGAGGATGAATGCTTCTGAACTCGACTAAACCTCGGTTTTGTCCCTGATAGCGTTTCACTTCAGATGTATCTGGACGATGTGGTTGAACTTGAACTTGCTCAGCAAGTAAAGCGAAAAAATTAGCGCGATTCAGGTAGTTCATTGCCTCATGCCGTTGTCCCTCAAAGAGCAGGGTCACTTGCTGCCCTTGTGCCACACGCTGATTTGCAAATGAGAGGAGTCGTACAGCAGCATCGACCATAATTTTGCAAGAGGGCGGAAAGCGAAAAAGAAAACTCTCTGGCTTTTCTAAAGATGTTGAGTCAATCTTATGAGTCTGCCTAAGTGCTTGCTCAAATTCGCTTCCTGCCACCCATCCTTTGGAAAGCAACACAATACGTTCCATAACTATCCTCCTAGATATTGTCTCCTCGATACATCTGCCACCACTGATAAAGATAATGACTCTTGTCTGGTATATATTTAGCTCTCCTTTGTATATTTCCCAATGCGTCGCGAATAGCATCAAATGATGGGTTATAGACATCAACCCAATGTTTGAATAGGTCGGGGGTGGTCATAATGTGAAGTTGTGGCATATATTGTTGAAGGAGCAGGATAGCGTCTTTATCATCGGTTGCAAATGTCCAATCTCGGTGAACCGCTATCGACGCTGAAAATGCTTCACCATTGCCCATCTTTCCATTACTTAGGAAGGCAAAATCGACGACGGTTTCTTGCTCACGTTCATTTTCGAGGTCTACAATATAAAGCAGGTCTTTATCAAGCAACGGTTGCAAATCAATGGATGTAGTACCTCCTTCATCGGTATAGATGTAACGCACTTCTTTGTCTCGCACGTATTGAACGATTGCTTTTTGTCCTGGAATGGTGTTCAGAACAGACTTCATAACATCAGAAGCATACAAGTTGATAATGCAACAGGCGTCTAAGATCGTGTTGTTTCGGAAAGACGGGATATCACTCATGCCCCGTATCCTCCTGACTATTGGGAGGTTCCTGTGGCTCCTGTGGAAAATGGTACGTTAATGCATCAGTTGAAGTAGTGGCAGTAACGTTTTGTTGAAATAGCTCAAGCATCCGTCTGACCTCCAAACGATCAACCTCAAGAAACTGTGAGAACTGCGCTTCGCTAATCAAACCGCTTTCTAATGCTTCGAGGGCAAGGTACTGATAGCGGAGAGGATACTTTTGCTCTCGCACGGGAAGAGAAGTAAGTCCTAACTGTTGCTGTGCCTCACGTACTTTGAAACCACTTGCTTTCAACTTCTCTGCGAAGCCTGTTGGCAGTAATCGCAAATCCTCCAGGCGAAGCAACATTGCCTCGACAGAGACACCATAGTAGTGAGCAAGAATAAGCAGGTCTCCCAACTTGACGCTCTCTTTCATTTTCCGAATGTCGTTAAAGCGTTTGACAACACCATTGGTTGGCATGAGGAAGAATGTCGCAAAGTCATCGGCAAGGCGTTCGCTCTCTGGTTTGCGTTGATAGGCGTCATCGCTAAAGACTGTGGGCTTCTGGCGATACGTCAGGAAATGCCCATAGTCGTGAGCCAGAGACCAGCGACGCCGCTCTTCTGGGTGATTGCTATTAACGGCAATGCACCCTCCTACCTGTTCATCATATAAATAGATGGCAGAAAACTTCTTAGGCAATGGATAATAAAAGACGCGTAAACCTACATCCTGTTCCAGAATATCACGTAGCAATGGGATTTGTCCATCATGCAATCCCAGGCGAGTACGTTCCTCTATCGCAATATTTTCGGCAGCCATGCTCGCCGAGAGTTTTCCCACTTCGTATACAGGTGGGTAGCGACGGTTGAGCGGCGATTGCATGATATGTTCGAGTTCAAAATAGTTCCGTGCTAAAAATTTGAGTTGCTCAACATACGGCTCGATCAGCCTGTTATCTTCTTCTGTACGTAGCGATGGGCCACGAAATTGTGGTTGAGAAAGTGCGATATCAGGATGTGGGCGTACTAAGTCAGCAATAGGCATATCGTATGCCTGTGCAAGTTTGATAAGTTCACCCGCTTTGATACGACGCTCCCCCTTCTCTATAGCGGTCATCGTGGTACGAGCAACATCAATAAGCTTGGCCGCCTCTTCTTGCGTAAACCCTTTTCTGATACGTGCCTGTTGCAATTCACGCCCAAGCGTTTTCATGTCTATGGTATCCAGTACGCTGTAGTCCATAATGCACCCTTTCTGTCTTTCTTTTCTTTCTCTGTTCAAAGGGAGCGTTTTTGTGTTCCCCTTACTCAAGAAACGCTCGTCCTAGTGGCTCTCTTACCTGTTCCCATTCGTTGACATACTCCTGGTAGAGTTGTAGAAGCCGCATTTGTAGGACCGCCTGTGATACTCCCTGTTCTCTTTGCACACTTGTATTTTCTACGATGTCTGGCAACGTGAGGTAGCATTGTGACATACTTCGCCAATTGTCGGGAGTAGCAAGCAATGTTTTCATTGTATTCACCTGTGCAAGCATGGCACGATAATGGATTGCATCTTCCGGCTTACGTTTTCTCTTGGAATTATCGGTGATTTGATAAGATGTTTTGTCAGGTACTCCAGAAGCAGCGATAGCCTGACGCCGTAGGAGACACGAAGAGCAGTAGCCACATTGTTTCAGATATGCTCGGTGTCTGCTATCACAACTCACCGTTAAGAATGCTGGTTCCATAAAGCCTTGCGCCAATAATTCTTTGCACATCTGCGCCTTTGTCCAGGAGAGAAACGGGTTTTTGAAAAAGAATGGTTGTCCGAGAATAGTTGATAGCAGACCGCTCATATATACTAACGATAACGGATGAACTGAGCGCGAATGATCGAGACCTACTTCCGATTTGCGGAACGGGAGATTGATAGCACCGATACCATTCTCATGGATGTAGAGTGTGTCTTTCTCTATATGACGAGCGCATACGGCTCCTAGCAACAGAAACACGAAGCCCCGTGAGCGCATATCAGAGCTTGTGCGAACGTCATCATTCACGCCCTTTAGAGAGAAGGGAAGTTGTAAAAGCTGTGTGCGTTCGGGAAACAATTGACCTAGCATTTCCGAGGTTTCTCTCTGCTTTGTACTCATATAATTATTGCTACCAGTACCAAAGAGAATGTAGTTACTCGTGTCGTCCTGCCACAGTTGTTGATAAGCACCAGTGAAAGCGTCAAGACCCCCGCTCCACAGCGCAACTCGTGTTGTCTCGTTTATCTGTGATAAAAAAGGTAAAGGATGCTGGCTCTGTGCAGTACGAGGATATTTGTTGTATGGAAGGAATTCAAAGGTCCAGAAGTCTCCAGTAAACCAGTATAAAACCTCTCGTAACTTCTCAGGAACAAATAACTCATTCAATTTCTGATACGTTTGTAACGGAAGGCGAAGCCGAATACATCGAGGCATCTCTCTCTGTGTGCGTGACATCTTTACATAGTTTGTGGCAAGACGATCCACAAGATGAATAGCAACGGCTATATCAACTAAATCCGAATATTGAGGCGAGAGGGCCTGATAATTGAGCAAAGCTATCTGACTATCATCTACCATAATTTGTACGTCGAGAGTCCGATTAGTACGATAGTCGAAGATGCTTAGGCCACTATCTTTGTAGCGTTCACCTATATGCTTGAAGGTAAAATCGTAATCGTATTCTTCTGGCATCACAGTCTCTCCTATGCTCCCAATGTCGGAATGTCCGAGTCAACACTGTAGTTCACCTTTACATGCTTTCGTCTTGGCTGGCGCGGAAGATATACAGTCTCTTTTTCATAAATGGCCTTGACATATTCTTGTAATCGTGCCTTGACAAACGGACGCATCATCTCTAACTGTTCACCAACAAAAGCTTCGCTGGCATCGTTGTGATGAGTAGGCGCAAGAGGCACACGTTCTACGAACTTAGCATCATACACATTCGTCATATATCCGGTGAGCAGTTCTATGAAGCAGTTTGTAGGACGAACACCATTACGAATCGCCCAAAATTCTTCTTTACATGCTTTTACTGCTAAGTCTCTCAAAGGCTTATTAGCATACACATGTGTTTTTGCATCTATGAGAGCACCTTCTTGTTGCCAGTCGATATCTTCAAAAAATTTCCGATCCAGAATACCTTGTAGCTGTATTGCAACCCCTTTCAGCATAGCTATCAGTGTGTCTTTGCCCTGTTTCATATCTTTCCACACCGCCTCTACTACCCCGTTAGCAAGCTCTTCGCCGGTCAATTTACCTTCACAAAGCTGCTTGTACGATGTATGGTATCGTCTCTCAAGATGTTCATGCACTATATCGCCATCTGGCATACGCATTTCCTTTTTTTTCATTACCTAAAAAGAATGAATACAACAAACAGACGCACTACAAGAGCAGTAGCTTTAGTGAAGAGTATATGTCAGGCAAAGGATTTTGTCAACTTTTTTAATTTTATTATCTTCGCAAATTGTCAAAATTTCTGACAAACAAGACTAATGTTATGATTGATAGTGACTTCTCCAGGCAAATAGTGGATTTTAGATAAGGGACTCAGGTGACAAAGGAGTTAGGTTATGCTTTCAATTTACTTGATCTTTGTACGATCATACGAAAGAAGATGAAGTGATCTCATTATTGAACAAAGTAGATAATTGCCTTGATCCGCCAATTGCGAAAAACTTCAAAATCCTAGCATTGTCGTGAAGAAAACGCTGTGGAACAGCGAGTAAATTTCCATCTCCACCTCCGAAGGATTGAAGACCCTCCTCGCTCCTATTCACATTATCCTGAAGCAATAGAAACATAATAGAACACTCTAGTAAGCATTTCGCTACCTGTCCCTTTGACCGTTGCATTGCAGCTATCACCTGCGCTAAGGTATGAATACGTACCTATCTAGTCAGGAGTATACTTTCTTATGCCTTTGGTGCCCAATACTTCCAAATCAACTATCCAAAGTGAAGATGCATTGCCCGAACAGTCTTTCGTCTCTTCCCTTTTCCATATGCCAAGAAATGTCTATCTTTTACTGCTCTTTACTACGGGCAAAGGCTTCCAACTGAGTATCGCAGCGTTAACATTGAACTACTATGTGCATAGTTTAGGGTACCGTCCTGACTTCATCGGTATTTTCAGTGCGGTGCCTGCAATCGGCTCATTGACGGGCGCAGTGCCAACTGGCATGCTCGCCGACCGTGTGAGACGTAAACCTGTGCTACTGATGACTGCTGTACTATCACCACTCTTCCTGGCACTGATCGGTCTCGTTACTTCTACCCCACTGCTACTTGGGTTAAGCTTTTTGCAGGGACTCTTCTCAACTGCATACTGGGTGACAAACTTACCTTTGCTGGTAGAGAACACGACGGAGGAGCAACGAGTAGGTGTACTGGCATTGAATAGTTTTCTTCTTCTGGGCATTGGTTCATTCGGTAATCTGCTCGGTGGTGCGATTCCAGAATTTATCGCAGGTATCTTGCATGTGTCAGCTGCGAGCGTACTACCGTTACGTTGGGGGGGCTTTGCCGCTGCATCCCTTACATTCATCTTTGGGTTGCCGCTCTGGTTTTTACAGGAGGCAAAGCATACACATCTTATACATAATGAAGCAAGTGAGAGGGAAAGAAAAAGGATTGTTCCGTCAGTACATACGAAGCAACTCAAGGAAGCTGCTCCAACCGGGTTGTTTGTGAAATTACTTGTGCCTGACCTCCTGTTCACAATGGGTGAAGGCGCGGTAGTCGCATTGATACAATTGTACTTTGTGCTTCGCTTTCATCTGCTTCCAGGTTCTTTGGGGATTATTTTTACTTTTTCTGGCGTAGTTGGTGGCGTCTTTTCACGAACAGAGAAGCTGTTCGTGAAACGCTGGAGCAAACTCCGCATTGTGACAACGGTGCAATTCTTGACTGCACCACTCATGATATTGATTGGATTGGCACCAAGCCTCCCCTTGGCAATAACGGGAGAGTACGCTCGCTCGTTTATACGTACTCTCATCTACCCGGTCTATGCCTCCTTTGCGATGGAAAAGGTTTCAAATAAACATCGCTCGACATTAGCAGGCTTTTATTCAACGACCTGAAGCATCAGATTTAGTATTGGTCCTGCAGTTGCTGGCTGGTTACAGTCCAATGTCAGCCTCTCAACCTCATTTCTCTTTGGAGCGTTTTGTCTTGTGCTGGCTCCCAGTCTCCTGCTCGCATTTTTGGAAATGAGAAACGTAAGCAAACGAGTGAGGTTGAAGGAGACGTGAGAGAACAGTAGTAGAGCTAAAAAAGTATGTCGCACTTCAAGATCACCAGGCGCTCAATCCCATTTTGTTTATTCGACCTCCTCTTGAATAGGATCATCTTCTCCTTGTTGAACGACTCCTTGTTTCTGAAGCCATTCGCTACAGGTGGAACAGCGGACATTAGCGTGTTTGGCAAGCTCACGAGCGGAGATGGGCTTACTATTTGGCTGACTATCTCTTTCCTGCTGTATCTGCTCATAGGCACTCATTATCTTAACCTCTGTTGACTCCTCTGCATGAGAATCTTCTCGCTCGGTCTTTATAGATGTTGTATACTTTGCTTTCGGCCCAAGTAGAGCCGTCGTTTCCTGTTGCTCGACAGTGATGTGCTGGATGACCCCTGTCTGTTGCATTGCTTGAACGAGGGCTGAGGCAAGGGCGTTATAATCCACCTATGGTACATTTGGTGGCTCGTGTTGTGTAAGTTTTCTGACTCGTCACAGACCCCTGTGTCCAGTCCAGACGAAACTGACGCAAGGACACATTTTTGAGGCGTGATGCCAGGAGAAAGCCGATCACCGCAAGTGAGCGAAGGGCGGTCATCACCCATAGGGGAAGAATCCCAGAGACGCCCTTGTCGGTGACGGACAATCCAGCAGCATGAGCTAAGGCGTCGAAGTGAGTAATGAGTCCGGCAACTGTGGCAAGTAGCACTGTAAGCGTAAAGTAGATGATTGCCTTGATCTTGTCGCGCTCGCGGACTGATTGAAACGCATTCATGAAGACGATGCCTAAACTGGAGTCGATGGCGAGTGTTTGCGACCAAGACCACGCATCGGATAAGGCTTTGTGCCCTCTCATCACATCGCCATCAGTCAAGAAGTTTGCGGTACTCACAACGATACTTGCTGCTAGGAGGAGTTCACTTGTCTTGGTAACAAAAGTGAAAACAAATTTGACTACCTCATCATACCAGTCAAGCGACGCGAAATCGCGAAGACGCTGGGAGTTCTGCCCGTTCATATTCTTTATCTCCTTCTCTCTTGGCAAGTATTTCTCGTTATGAATTGAAGTAAGTTTAGGTGTAAGCAATCCTCATGGGTAGGAATATCTGCGGAACGTTCGTCAACAACGAGATACGAAAAGGTGTGCTTGGTTTGGTACTTTTGCTTGTGGTGAATGGCTTGTGGAGATGTGATTCTTACGAAGAAGACTTTTCAGGAGAGCGATCATTTCTGCGGGGTCAAACAAGGTGTCAATTTTATAAGTTGGTCCACAAAAGCAAACGAGAGACGCGAAGAAAGCGTACACTCTGTGAGAACCGATTGATACGTGGAATTGTTGTACGCATAATAGCCCTTTCTTGGACGCGTATATCTATGTATACCATAGCATACTACGGAAAGAGTAAGGGAGAGGTTAGAGAGCTTGCACATACACAGTTATCGTGATTAGATATACATATTCCACGCAACAAAAAATTGTCCTATTTATTTGCAGGAGGTGCCACTTGCACAGTTGTAATCGCAACAATCTCATCGACATGGGAGATGGTTATAGTCTCTCTTTCATGAATAGTAATACGGGAACGCCCGTTCCTAAATCGCGCTCTTTTGAGTTACCAGATGATACCCTCCACTATGCACCGGATCGACCAGCCGATGTGCGCCACGTCAAGCTTGTGCTGACGCTCGACTTTGAACAGGAGACGGTGAGCGGAACCGCGTACACCACCTTTGCCGCTCTCTACGAAGAGGTGAGAACCGTTACCTTCGACGCGGTTGAGCTTGCTCTCGAGAGCGTGACCATTGAAGGCAAACCCGTTGCCTACACGACTACCGACAAAAAGTTGGTTGTGACCCTAGACCGCATCTATTTCAATGGTGAAGTCTTTACCGTCGCCGTCGCCTATCATGCCAAGCCGCGCACAGGATTGCACTTCGTCAAGCCAGCACTGGAAGACCCGACGCGGCCAACGCAAGCTTTTACGTTTGGGCAACCGCGCTATCATAGCTACTGGTTTCCCTGTCACGATTCGCCCAATGATCGCTCTACAACAGAGATTATCGTTACCGTACCTTCACAATTCTTGACCGTCTCGAACGGCAATCTGTTAGAGGTCACAGACAACGGCGCGACCAAAACGCATCACTGGTTACACGACATTCCTCATGCCGCTTACCTTATCTCGCTCGTGGTTTGCGACTTTGCCGTGATCGAGGATAGCTACAATGGCAAACCAGTCACCTATTATGTGCGTAAGGACCGCAAGGATGACGCACCCTTGTTGATGGGTAAGACGCCGCAGATGATGCAGTTTTTCTCAGATTTTACTGGCACCGAGTACCCCTACGACAAGTATGCCCAGACCGTCGTGGAGATATACACAGGCGCGATGGAGCATACCACCGCTACGACGCATGGTTTCACATTGTTGATTGATAAAAAGGCTGCCCTGGATAGCGATGTGGTACCTGTTGTGGCACATGAACTGGCGCATCAGTGGTTTGGCGACCTCGTAACCTGTCGCGATTGGTCCAATGGCTGGCTCAACGAAGGCTTTGCCACCTACTTCGAGAACATGTGGAACGAGCATGACCTTGGACGCGATACGTTCAAGCACACGATGCTGCGAATGCAAGAATGGTATATGGATGAGGATAAACATTATCGCCGCCCGATTGTGTACCACGTCTTTCATGATAATGGTTTCGAGCTATTCGACGGTCATATGTATGGCAAAGGGGCCTGGGTGCTGCATATGTTGCGTCACCAACTCGGTGATGCCGCTTTCAAACGTGCCATTAAAACCTACCTTGCACGATACCGCGAAAGAGAGGTCATCACGGCTGATCTCGAACGTACCTTCGAGGAGTCAACTGGTCATAGTCTTGCTGGCTATTTTCAGCAATGGGTCTACAGTGGTGGCTATCCTGAGTTTGAGGTGAACTATTCATGGGATGGTGAGCATAAACTGGCGAAGATCAAGCTCAAACAGATGCAGAAGGTTGACGAGTTAACTCCTTGCTTCGTGACACCCGTCGATCTCGATTTCACCATTCCCGTTTCCGATGAGGCCGCAAAAGATGAGCAAACGAAAGCAACCATCACAGTACCTTTGCATGTACTCGCTGGTGAAGATGGACAGGTGGAGCAGAGCTTTTACATTCCGTTAGAGCGTGAGCCACTGATGATCCGCTTCGACCCCGAAGGCTGGCTCCTTAAATCGCTCTCCTTTGAGCGTTCAACAAAGATGCTGCGTTATCAGCTAGCGAATGACCCCGATACACTTGGCCGTAGCGATGCGGCAGAGGAACTGGGCAAGAAAAATGACGATGAGAGCCGCGAGAGCCTTAAAGCTGCATTGAATAGCGATCCCTTCTGGAGTGTGCGTGCCGCCGCCGCTTCTGCTCTGGGGAAGATGGGGAGTGAGCAGGCGCAGACGGTGCTTATCGAGGCACTTGAGCAGCTTGACCAGACGCAATTCTCACGCGCTCGTATTGCCGTTGCTGAAGCATTGGGCACATTCCAGGCACCACAGCGTGCGGAACTGGCACAGCGTTCCGCTCAAGCTCTACGTGCCATCCTTGAAAATGGTGATGCAAGTTACCGCGTAGAGTCCGCCGTAGCTTCAGCACTTGGTAAAACGCGTGTCGAGGGTAGCGTCGAATTTCTCGCCAACAGAGCCGAGCAACCATCGTGGATGAGTATTGTACAGCGGGGCATCTTTGGAGGACTTGGTGCGTCCGGTGATAATCGTGTTGTGGACATACTGGCAACCTATCTGCGTAATCCACGCAGCTACCCGACTCTACGTGTGGCGGCAGCTAATGGCTTATGGACGGTTGGACGTAATCGCATTGAATACAACGAAGATGCACGCCAACGCGCCGTGACTGCGTTAATTGATGCAGTGGAGTACGATACATGGGCACCAGCTCGCACAGTTTCTGCTATGGCTCTAGCCTCATTCAACGATAAACGCGCCATTGAACCCTTAGAGCGTGTCGCCAGCCGCGAACTAGACTCGTCGGCACAACGCCAGATGCGTCTCTCCGCTTACGCTTTGCGTTCGAGCAACAAGGATGATGAGCAATTCAAAGGACTACGGAAAGATCTCGATGAGATGCGCGAAGAGAACCGCAAGCTCAAAGAGCAACTGACCGCCCTCGTAGCCAGGATTCCGTAGAGAACAGATAGTGGATGGCACCGACGCACAATATGCATATTGTGCGTCGGTGCCATCCACTATCTGTTCTCTGTAACTATTTTGTTGTGTTACGAATTTCTGCTGGCGCGTGAGATGAAATCGCTTGCGGTGGGTTGTACATCTTCTTCATAGAACGCGTTGACCTCGGCACCTAGCAAGATGATGAGGGCAAAGATGTAGAAGAATGCGACGACCGCAAGGACGAGTCCAACTTGCCCCACATAGCCTTTTGTGAAGTAGCGTGTATACAACGGGAAGAACTGGAGCATCAATTGTAACACGATAGCAGCGACTGCCGCACCCTTCCAGCTTGTACTGAAACGATGTGCAACACTCCGCGCGTTCTCCGTCCTATTAGGAATGAAGACGTAGAAGATCTCGAAGAGTAAGAATGATACAATCAAACTGCTAATAACGCCGAAGATGTTGGTAACAGTGTTATTGCTGCCAATAGCCGTGTTTTGTAGAATGGATAACACAAAGCCCGGTACCGTCGATGCTAGTATGAGAAACGGTATCAGTATTGTAAACAGAATAAGCATGCCGATAGCAATCAAATTTTTTTGCACAAATGAACGCGGTTGCAAACGATAGATGACATCGAAGCACATCTCCATAAGCACGAAGAGTCGCGAACCGAAGATGATTGCCACGACGACAGCGACGAATATGAGCAGCACGGATGCACTTTGCAGCTTGCTGAGAGCCGAATTGATAACGTCTCCTGATGAGAGTGGGCTATTTTTTAATGCTTCTGTGAGATGACCAGTAAGTTGTGTTGATGCGCTCTTACTCAAGCTTCCCACGAATACGCCGAAAATGCCAAGCAGGAAAACTGCAATAGGCACAAGCGCGGTTAATAGGCTGAATGCGAGTGCTTGAGCAAGATGGGATACCCAATCGTTCTGAATTTTTTTTATAAAGTCTTTAGATGACCCTGCACTGCGTGTTACCGCGTGCGCTGCTTGTGACGCGCCTCGTTGCGCTGTATTCACAGCCTGTCTTTTTGTTGACATAGCGTTCCCTCACTTATAGATTATCTTGATTCTTACTTAGAGTACGGGTTAACTCGACAGAACGCTTCACAGAGCCTTTTCAATATGCTCATCGCACGCTATAATGAAGACAATCATGTAGCCTTTTTGGTTGTGGCAGGAGTCTGTGTAATGTCGAGTCAGCAGTGTTTCCTTGTTCGCTTTTGGGGAGTGCGGGGAAGTTATCCAACACCGGGGGCGGAGACCATTCAGCACGGTGGTAACACTTCGTGTGTTGAAGTGCAAGTGGGTGAGGAAGCAGGACACACCTTGATTTTCGATGCGGGAAGTGGTATCATTCGTCTGGGTGAGTCTTTGATGCAACGTCATAAACGGGAGGGGATGCTCGACGCCGCACTGTTTATCACCCACGGGCATAGCGATCATCTTCTTGGCTTCCCTTTTTTCGCTCCACTCTTCGCTCCAGATACATCGCTCCACATCTTCGGCCCACATCTTGTTGACTACGATATCGAGCAACTCGTAACCCAACTCATGTCTCCACCGTATTTTCCAGTAGACATGCGTGATTTGCCATCGCAACGCACCTTTCATACCATCAGAAATGAGCAGTGCGTGGTATGGCGAGGTACAGATGCTGTGCCAGGTGTAGGAAAACAGCCTGCTATGCTGAAGCAGAGCGATGTATGCGTGACAGCGATGTTTACGCAGAGTCATCCGCAAGATGGGGCGGTCATTTATCGCATCGAGTATGCGGGGCGGCGCGTCGTATATGCAACCGACGTAGAGTGGGAAGATGGTTGTGATGATGATTTTCTCGCGTTCATCGAGGGAGCTGATGTACTTATTCATGATGCACAATATACAAGACACGACTACCAACACATGAAACAAGGTTTTGGACATAGCACGATAGAAATGGCGATAGGGGCGGCTCGTGCGGCCCATGTTCATGAATTGATACTTTTTCATCATGACCCAACCTATGACGATACACAACTGGACCGTATGGAGGCAGAGGCGCGGAAATATTTTGCACGCACCCGTTCAGCCTGTGAAGGTATGGAAATTGACCTTCTTCAATAAGTAAAGAATCGAGTGAAAACAGCTATGGGCGAAAGTATAAACGTTTTACTGGCAATAATGATTATCGTCTCGTTTCTCTTAGCCATTCCACTTCATGAATTCGGACACGCAACGATGGCTCGCTGGTTGGGTGATCGTACCCCACAGGCAGAGGGGCGACAATCGCTGGGCCTGCGTTCACACATCGACCCTGTAGGGCTGCTGATGTGCGTCATCCTCGCATTTCAACCCATCCTGGCGTATCCCGTTGGCTTCGGTTGGGGCAAGCCAGTGAAGGCTGATCCGTGGAAAATGAAGGTTGGTGCCAATCTTGGTCTCTTCACCGTTGCCATAGCTGGACCGTTGTTCAGTCTCATCATTGGCCTGCTCGTCTCATTGATTGTGCGCTTTACTGGTATATATCTGCTACATAATCCATATGCCGAGCGTCTACTACAACTGCTCATCGTGTTTGCCAGTGTAAATATCTGTCTGGCACTTTTTAACCTGATTCCGCTCTATCCACTTGATGGCTATCAAATTGTGTATACTTTACTGCCGAGCAAGCAGGCTGTACAGTTTGCGAGATCGGCACCCTATGGACCATTTATTATTCTTGCCCTCTTCTTTTTTCTACCCTTCTTAGCACGTTTGTCTGGCCTCGGCTCTTTTCCCCTTTTCCAACTGGCATACTACATTCTGGCTGGGTCGCTCAATATCATTGCGTTAGTGGTAGGAAGCTTTCCCGATAGTGCTATATTTGTCCAAGCTATATATATGCACTAAATGCATAATGTTGTGAGTGTTATGAAGATATGGCTACGAGCCACCGCATATCGCCTTGAGCAGGCTCGACAGCAACTTGGTTTCGTAAAGCCGCTTTCTGTAGCGGACGAGCAGGAGGTGCAACGCTGGTTGCCTGCCTCTGTGCTGCCTCTCTTCGCCACCATGTCGGACGCTGATAAGCAGCATAGCCTGCGCGTCTATCGTGGTCTACAGGCGCAGGGGTGTGTCGAGGATGATATGTTGGCGGCTGCGCTATTGCATGATGTCGGCAAAGCACAGGGGCGTGTACCATTCTGGACACGTCCCGCTATCGTGTTGGGCAAGCTGTTCGCTCCACGTCTTCTTGCGCGACTTGTGATTGCACCTTCATTTGTGGACCACCATGTAGGGACCGACGTATCGCGTCCTCGTGTCAATCGCCCAGGGGAAGGATTCGATACGTCGGTCCCTACATGGAGACGTTCTCTCAGCTATGCATGGTATCATGCCGATGTCGGTGCCGACCTTGCCGTCGATGCTGGCCTCTCCCAACGTGCCGTGTTGTATATCCGCACACATCACGACCCACATGGACCTGCGGTGGTATTGCATCGTGTCGATGAGGTATCGTAACAATGATGGAACCAATCACTGGTGAAGATGTCCAGGAAACGTTACAGCAGCAGGTGCGCTATGTTGTACATCTGCCCGTCTTTGAAGGACCGCTCGATCTTTTGCTTCACCTGATCGAGAAGCGACAAATGGAGATTACAACCATCTCGCTTGTCACCGTCACAGACCAGTACCTTGCCTATCTACAGCAATGGCAGACCGAAACGCTACCACTGGCAAACATGGCGGCGTTTGTGGCTATCGCAGCCCGGCTTCTTTTCATCAAGTCGCAAAGCCTGTTACCGCACTCGACCAAAGAGGAGGTCAGTCAGGACGTCGAGAGTGCCGTAGCGATGGCGGAAGAACTCCAACGCCACTTGATCGAATACAAATTGGCAAAAGAAGTCGCCTCGTATCTACGACAGCGCGAAGAGCAGGGTCTGCAAACACACGGACGCTCTGGCCTGCTTGCTGGCATCGAGGCGCAACTGGCATGGACTCCACCAACGCTCGTCGGGCTTGAGGCGCAATCGCTCACACGCGCCTTGCAACGCCTCCTTGAACTACAGGCAAAAGAGGTCGCCGAGAACAACGCCTCATTGTTACCAATCGCGCGTGTACGTGTCAGTGAACGTATCGCCGAGATCGTCAGCTTTTTACAGGTACGTGAGCGTATACCTTTCTCTGAGGTCCTTGCAAACGAGAAGTCGCGCTTCGTCATCATTGTCACCTTCCTCGCCGTCCTCGAACTCTGGAAATGGGAGCGCATTAACGTCCTACAAGACGAGCTGATGGGACCGATTGTATTGGAGCGCGGCGAAAAGTGGGACGAGAAACTTGAGGGAGTTGAGATAGAAGAATAAGTTATGTAACGATAAATATCTATATACTTTATGCTTGACAACAAGACCTTTAACAGTCACACTATAGTTGAGGTGAAGCAGAGAGAAAGGGCAGGTTGTACAATGTATGAAGGTTCGAGATGTGATTAAGCTTGTCGAGGCCGATGGATGGCGGCAGGCGAGAGTTAGAGGCGATCACAGACAGTACAAACATCCAATAAAGCAAGGTCTTGTTACAGTTGCGGGACATTTTAGTGATGATGTACATCCAAGAACTTTGATTAGTATTTTCAAACAAGCACAAATTAAGAAACCGAAACGTCTACGTGAGGATACTGCACCCTTTGTAGATTTAGAGTCAGAGGAGCAATCAGGAAGGTAGGACAAAAATGTATCGTTTTCTTATAATTATTGAGCAAGGTAGCCGAAATTATAGCGCATATGTTCCCGATTTGCCAGGTTGTGTTGCCACTGGGAAAACACTTGAAGACGTTGAAGCAAACATGCGTGGAGCAATAGAAATGCATATAGAAGGTATGATCGAAGAGGGCTTGCCTATTCCTACGCCAAGCCTAAAAGCGGAATATCTTGAGGTGTCTGTGCCTAACTCCGCTGCCTAATCTTCGCTTTGTTACAAAATAACAAGATACGAAACAGTCTTACGTTGCATCCCTGGTACCAGGGATGCAACGTAAGACTGTTTCGTATTGCAAAACATATTCTGTTCCTCCTCCATCTTCATACTTTGGACTGACCGACTTGTATGCAACAAGCTGATAAAAACTTGACAGCAAGTGACTCAAAGTTTATAATAAGAGTATAGTAAATCTTGTATACACTCTGTCTTTATGACAGATGACGGCATAGAGAAAGAAACAAGGAGAAAACGGACTATGGAGGATGCACAGGGAATGTCTGCCGAACAACAAAATCCTAACAATAATATAGTATCAATCGAGGCCGCTCGTATCGCGGAACTTGAAGGGCAACTGGCACAGGCGCGACAGGAAGCGTCGGACAACTGGAACAAGTTTTTGCGTGAACGCGCCGATATGGAAAACTTTCGCAAGCGTCAAGAGCGTGTGCTGACGGACCGCGTGTATAACCAGAAGAAGGCACTTATCAATAAATTCCTTGGCGTGGTGGACAATGTAGACCGCGCTATGCTGTATCAAGAAACGATGAGTCGTCAGGATTTACAGCAGGCACTGCGTATGGTGCAGTGGCAGATGGGCGAAGTGATGCGGAGTGAGGGCTTAAATGTGGTGCCAACGGTAGGTGAAGCGTTCAATCCTTATATGCATGAGGCCATTGAAGCGGTCGAGAACAGTGACAAACCAGAGGGAACGATTGTTGAAGAGGTTCTCAGGGGCTACACGCTTGGTGATGAGACGCTTCGTCCCGCTCGCGTGAAGGTGAGCATGGGCAATAAATAACTCGCACTGCATTCCTGGAGAGGCACCCACTGCCTCTCCATCACGAAAAAAAGGGCTGGCATATGGAATATAAAGATTATTACAAAATACTCGGTGTGGCGCGTGGAGCTAACGCGGATGAGATCAAAAAGGCTTTTCGTAAGCTGGCCCGCAAATACCATCCCGACGTAAATCCAGGCGATAAGAAGGCCGAGGCAAAGTTCAAAGAGATTAACGAAGCCTATGAGGTGCTTTCTGACGCTGAGAAGCGCAACAAATATGACACGCTAGGACCCAACTGGCAAGAGCAATTCGGTCCCAACATGTCGAACACGCGTCGCTCCTATAGCTATGGCAATGGAGCTACGGCTGGTCGCTCACAGCAGCAATTCGAGTTTGACCAGGGCAACTTCTCTGATTTCTTCGAGACGCTGTTTGGACGGAGCAGTGGTTTTGGCGCGACGAGTAGCACAGGTACACGTACAAGCGGTGCGCGTAGCGATATGCGAAGGCGTACAGGTGATGACATTGAGCAACCCGTCGAGGTGACGCTACAAGAGGCGTATGTGGGCGGTGTACGCACATTTAACATTCAATCGACAGAAGTGTGTCCTACCTGCCAGGGAACAGGCGAGGTAGGTAACAAAGTTTGCTCGACCTGCGGTGGTCAGGGTATGGTGCCACGCAACAAGCGCATTCAGGTGAAGATACCTGCTGGCGTAGATAACGGCTCGAAGATTCGCGTTGCTGGCGAAGGTCAACCCGGCATAGGCGGTGGACCGAGAGGCGATCTCTACCTGATTATCAGTGTGAAGCCCGACCCAATGTTCGAGCGCAAAGGTGACGATCTCTATGTCGATGTTGACGTTGACCTTGTGACTGCACTGCTTGGCGGTGAGGTTCCTGTCCCCTTGCTAGATGGACGCAAGGTTATGCTTACCATTCCTGCTGAGACGCAGAACAACCGTGTCTTCCGACTGGCAGGTAAGGGTATGCCGCGTCTACGCGCCGAGGGCAGCGGCAATCTTTACGCACAGGTACGTGTCTTGCTACCCACCCACCTTTCACAGGCAGAGCGTAGTCTCTTTGAGCAGTTCGCTCGTGGACGTAGTACCGGGGTACATTCGTGAAGTAAAGGAGATGAGTAAAATGCCTGAGAACAGTGATGGTGCGTGGTATATCATCAGCGTCGCAGCGCAGCGAGCAGATGTACATGAACAAACGCTGCGTCACTACGAACGCTTAGGACTCATCGCACCTGCTCGCAAAGGCGAAAGTCCACATAGTCCTCGCCTCTATACGGACCGAGACATCGAACGTGTTGTGCAAATACGCGGGCTGATGCGCGATCTCGGCGTCAACCTTGCAGGTGTTGAGGCGATCTTGCACATGAAAGATCGTATGGAGACACTACAGGATGAGTTAGCGCAAGAGATGCAAAATTTGCAGACGCGACACGAAGCCGAGACCCGGCGTCTCAAAGATATTATCGAGCGCCTGCAACGTGGGTCATAACGTATTCCGGTAAGAGCCAGAGGAGACAGCAGCAAAAACAAACGCGTTTGTTTTTGCTGCTGTCTCCTCTGGCTCTTACTATTGAGAGTTACGCCTGCGGTGGCGTGGCAGGCATGAGATGATACTGCATCTTGAGCGTGATAATACGTGTCGCAGCCTCGTCAACGCGAGCCTTTGAGAGAGTACCGTTTTGCAAAGCAGCTTTCAGACCATTGAGCATGGCAATCATCTGATCAGAACCAGTAGGACCGAGCAGCATATCATTACCGGCGTTGAGGGCTAAGACTGCCGCTTCTGGCATGCTCCACGTGTTTGAAATACCTTGCATATAGAGGGCATCAGTTAAGACGACACCATCGTAGCCAAACTCGTGTCGCAGGATATCGGTCATGAAGGTATGCGAGAGTTCCGCAGGAAATTTGGGGTCGATAGCAGGCATGAGTACGTCGGTTGGCATAATCATCCCTGGGTTATCGAGCTTGTTTTGCGATTGGATGAAGTGTTTGAAGGGCGCAAGTTCGACGGAATAGAGTTGATCGCGTGTGCGGTTGACAACGGGCAGGCCGAAGTGAGCGTCGCTACTAGCATCGCCCAGACCAGGGTAGTGCTTGATACATGCAATAACGCCATCGCTCTGCATTGCACGCATATAGGGGCCTGCATATTGAATTACCGAATCCGTGGTAAAGCCATACGTGCGTGTTACCTGATCGGGTGCGTTGGGCATCAGCGCGACATCTACGTCAGGGGCAAGGTTCTCGTTAATGCCGATGGCCTTGAGATCGTGTGCGACAAGATGTCCCTGCTGCGCTGCATAATTGGGGTCGCCGCTCTGATAGACCGAAAGTGCCGAGGGACGTGGCGGATACACGTGGATGAGGCGATGCACAATACCACCTTCTTCATCTGAAGAGACCAGTAAAGGAATTTTCGTGTGTAGCTGCATTTGCGCGATATCATGCGCGGTTTGCTGAGCCGTTTGCATCTGGAATTCGTACATGATAACTCCGCCTGCATGGAGTTTGTTTACCATCTCGTCGAGGTCGGGCGAATAATACGTATCGTTGTACTCGACCATGATAAGTTGACCCAACTCTTCATCAATGCTCATATGTGAGACATAGAGGCTGGCAAGCTGCTTGTACTGCATATGGTTGACAAGATGGTGCAGGCTGTATACCTGCGAAGCATTGAGCGGTTGCTGCACAAATGCACTCCCAATAGCCGTACTTCCTCCAAGAGGAGTAGGGAGTGAGCCATCCATTATGTGTTGTCCAAGCATGCCGCCAACGATGATGAGGGCAATTAAAAGTACTGAAATGAGAAGGGCTACAATACCCCGATGGCTACGACGCTTTGGCGGTATTGCAATCCCTGGTTGCTCTGGTGCTTGCTGTCCTCCATCGGGCGCAGACGGATTATGCGTAGTCATGAACGATAACTCCCTGTATTATTTTTCCCTTTATGCCTGTTCTTAGAACGATGCTTCGCAGGGCTTATGGCTTTTGTGGTCTTCGTAGTGAGTAACGCCTCTGCTGACGAGTTCATCGCAGCATCTTTTTCTGGATACGCCTCTTCCTGATCTATGTGTGCAGGGTACTCCTCTGGCAAGTCATCAAGCGGATACTCCTGGTTCACATCCTCGGATGCATCCGGGCTAAAATCGGTCTGTTGCTCCTCGTACTGCAAGTCTTCTTGTTGAGGCGCGCTGGTCTCTTCATAAGCAGAATCAACGAACGTGTAAAACGAAGTTTCTTCAACTTGTTGTGTTTCTCGCTCGTCTCGCAATGTGGGTGTAAGGGCCGCGTCTTCAGTCGATTGTAGTTCTTGTTCATTCTGTGATAAAGGTACGGGCAGAGAAGCTTCCGTGAGTTGCAGCTCTTGCTCATCCTGCAATGAAGGTATAGGCGATGCTACAGAAGTTGTATGCTCTGGTTCTGCAATTGCCATCTCCGTTTCCTCTGCCGCAATAATATCGAGCCACTCAAGCTCATCTAATGGAGTTTCGTTAGACGGCTCGTCGCTATCAGTTGTGACTCGCTCATGAACGAGAGGGAAGGCTTGCGTCACTTCCTCGCTATCCGCTCTGGTTTGCTCATGAACGAGTGGAACCACTTGCGTTTCCTCCTCATAAAATGCAAAGGTCGATGTATCATCTGCCTGCTCGCTATGCTCGTTCTCTTGCGTCTCTTCTATAGCAGTAGAGAGGATATCGGCTGTGGGACGCTGCTCGATAGCAGGCATTGCTTCCGTTGCCTCTGTGTTGGGTTCGACTGTAGATGCGCTCTGTTGCGTATTAGAAGCTTGCGGCGGCACGGCTGCAGGTATGCGTGCCAGCGTGGATTGTTCATCCAGTGAAGGCTCTTGTGTCATTGCAGGCTGTGGTACTGTTGGGAGCGTCTGTTTTTCCCAGGTACTTGCGGACTCAGGTGTGACATGATACTCCATGATTGGTTGTAAAGGTTCTGATGGTGTGTTCTCTTGCGCTGTAGCAATAGGCGGTTGACCGAGATTTAGCGTCGCTGGTTTGCGTTGCCGAGCCGAGGCGCGTACATTGGGTACAACTGATGCTGGCAGAAGCGAGTAGTCAAAGACAACTTTGATGGTACGCTGATCTTGTTTGTCCATCGCAGTCATGAGTGCCTGTCGGTAGTTGTTCAGTGCGAAGTGATGCGTGATGAGCTGTTCGGGTTTCAATAGGCCATTCATAATAAGATCTGTTGTAACACTGAATGTTGAACGTTGTTCACTGGAGCCGAGAGGCCATGTTTCCATGCCTTGTCCCAGCGTGCCAATGAGATTGACTTCTTGATACCAGAGGGGTGTGAGGTCGAGGTGCATCATATGTAAACTGAGACCAACGAGTACAACTGTGCCTCTGGCACGTGCCCAACGCAAGGAGTTATGGATGGTCTTTTGAGTACCAATCGTATCGTAAATTACATCATAGCCACCCAGAAGCATCTGGTTTCCCAGCACTCCCTTGTAAAGGTGTGCCTGTGTTGCTTGCTGGACACCGCTATAGCTATCCTGTGGATAGATGATGTGTGCCGCACCCATACGGGTAGCTTTTTCTACCTGAAAAGGATAGCGTGCCAGGACACTGATTTCTGCCTGGGGAGCAAGTACACGAACGACTTGTAGCGTAAGCAGTCCGATAGTGCCTGCACCAATGATGAGTACACGCTCTCCCGCCTGTGGAACATGTCGCAATACAGTGTGGACCGCGACCGCACTCGGCTCCAGGAGTACCGCTTGCGTGTCGGTCATGTCTGCTGGAACGTTGAAAAGCTGTTGTTCATGAAGCAACATCTCTTCACTCCAACCGCCGCCGATAGGCTGTGGCCCTGGCAATGAACCACGCTCACACAGACCATAGTTGCCTGATGCACATGAGCGGCATAGTGGCTGAAAACCGGATGAGAGACAATTCTTGCCGTGTTGTAACACAACGCGGTCCCCTACCCGTAGCTGCTGTACATCGTCGCCGATCTCGATAACCTCGCCAACGACCTCATGACCAAGATAGATGTGAGCATGACTAGGGAGGGCGGCAGGTGCGATACGCAGATCGCCGTCGGCGTGAATGAGATGTAGATCGCTACCACAGATGCCCGCGAGCCGATTTCGCACCCGTACCCAGTGTGCATCAGGAAGAGGCTGACGTGGTACATTCTGCACCTGTAAAGGTGCGAAAGAAGAAAAATACGCGCCGCGCCAAAACCGACCAAGGAGATTCGTTAAAAGCACTCTTCTAGGGCTGAGGTCTATTATAGAGGTCCACACAGTTATATCTCACCTTCGCTAGAGAATATCTGTAGGGACCGGTTTATCACGTCCTGTGAACAATCAACCGCCGATCAGGACGTGATAAACCGGTCCCTACATTCGACGTATCCTGATTATTTTGTTACATACTATTTGCCATTATAACTTTTTGGAAACGCTACGAGACCTTCTTTCTCTATCCAATTCCTCACGGTGCGTTCACTCACTTTATATTGTTGTGCGACTTCTTGCACGTTCATAATATCATTGTCTTGCATTGGCTCTACTCTTACATTCATCATTGCACGGAATTGTAACAAAATGCCATTGATTGGTCAATGTTCTGCAATTTACAATTGATGCCGCTAAAGTTTAATTTTTTGAATCCAGAAGTTACAATCGCTTATACGGAATGCGAGAATGTAGGAAAGAGGGGTGGCACAACAAAAAGGTTCTTAATTAAACATCAGAAATGTCGTCTTCGTCTTCGGAACGAATCTCTGATAAGTTATTTTTTAGGTTCTCAACTTCGGAACGTTTGTAAACCACATTTCTTATTCCACGTCGATATTTTCTGATACGACCAGCATCAGTATATCGCTCAAGAGTTCTACGAGAGACACCCAAGACCGCGCAGGCTTCCTCAGTTGTTAGGTATTCATCATTATCATAAGTCGTCATATTCACCTCATAGCCATTGATGGACAGATAATAACACATATGACCTCGAACTATCAACACTTGACAAGCTATAAATCGCACGTTACTATCTATTTAGACATTGACGCAACGTGACGCGATATGGCATAAACTTACTTATACTTAAAGACAGAAAGGAGATGAATGAGGAGCTAGTTTAACAATTACTGAGAACTTTTTGTTATGTCTAACAGTCCTTTGCCATTTTCATATGGCAAGCTAACACAGCACACGAAAGGCGAGAACCATGAGCGAATCGCTCACTATTGGCAACACCACCATTATCGTGACCGATGATACTTTTGCCAACGCATTTCAAATCGGCTACCTTCACTTCTATGCTTATCTATGAATACAAGGTAGATGCACGCAAAGAACAGTATGCGGCTATTGACAATGCTATCCGTACTGTGCAATTCATCAGGAACAAGTGCATTCGGTTGTGGATGGATGAGCGTGGCGTCTCACAGAATGACCTCCAAGTCTATTGCTCTACCCTTGCCTCACAATTCCCCTTTGCCAAGTTCCTCAACTCACAAGCCCGTCAAGCCTCAGCTGAGAGGGCATGGTTGGCTATCTCTCGCTTCTACGACAATTGCAAGAACAAGAAACCAGGCAAGAAAGGCTATGGACTGCTCCCATTTGACGACTCCAGAGCCAAAGTCAACATCTCGAAGAAAATGCGGTATACTACCGCTACGTATTCAGAAGGAGATGTGACATGCGAGGACGACCTCACAGCCGAGAGTTCAAAT
>JAABUJ010001001.1_pt1 | contig 46069 bp, 42 predicted proteins | sample 5559131 | NCBI WGS metagenome assembly JAABUJ01 (sample SAMN10711875, study PRJNA513366) | rock metagenome | isolation source: Antarctica rocks | place: Antarctica: Victoria Land, Mt New Zealand nord | collected 2016-01-07
AAGCCCGTCGAACCGGGGTCCGGTTCATCCCCACGCCCGTGGGGCAGATGTGGACGAAATCGGAGAGCAGCGCCTTTGAGTCGGTTCATCCCCACGCCCGTGGGGCAGATAGCAGGACCAGGAGCTGACCGTCGCTCCCGACCGGTTCATCCCCACGCCCGTGGGGCAGATGCTCCGCAGCCACCTCCTGAACGACAGTCAGAGCGGTTTATCCCCACGCCCGTGGGGCAGATGAGCGTCAGCCTTCCCTTGGGTGCGGGGCCGTCGGTTCATCCCCACGCCCGTGGGGCAGATCGCAAGGCCCAGCGCGACGCGCCCCTCCTGCACGGTTCATCCCCACGCCCGTGGGGCAGATTGGAGCGACTGTCCCGTGAAAACCCTTGATGACGGTTCATCCCCACGCCCGTGGGGCAGATCCGTCACGAACGTGAAGCGCGGCGTTCACCCTCGGTTCATCCCCACGCCCGTGGGGCAGATGTCCGGGGATGGCATAGAACGAAGTCGCAGTGCGGTTCATCCCCACGCCCGTGGGGCAGATGTTCTGCGGAACGTGGCCCTGACCAACTACCCCGGTTCATCCCCACGCCCGTGGGGCAGATAACAGCGAAAAACCCCGGCACGGGGATCGTGTCGGTTCATCCCCACGCCCGTGGGGCAGATTCCTCGATGACGCCGCGCTCGCACCTGGACAGCGGTTCATCCCCACGCCCGTGGGGCAGATCTGTGAAACGGGCAACCTGTTCACGCGCCCTTCCGGTTCATCCCCACGCCCGTGGGGCAGATGCGGGGCGGGTCATCCACGGGCTGGCCCAGGGCGACGGTTCATCCCCACGCCCGTGGGGCAGATGCGGACAGGCCGTACAGCACCGTATCCACCGGCGGTTCATCCCCACGCCCGTGGGGCAGATTCCTTATGGCATTCGAGAGATGCTTCGAGAGATGCGGTTCATCCCCACGCCCGTGGGGCAGATTCGGTGGTTTGGACGGTCATGGTGAGCCTTTCCGGTTCATCCCCACGCCCGTGGGGCAGATTTGTCGTTCGCCATCTTCAAGGCGGTTTCCTTCGGTTCATCCCCACGCCCGTGGGGCAGATGCGGCCACGATCTTCGGCGAGAACGCCTACGCCGGTTCATCCCCACGCCCGTGGGGCAGATGCTAGAAGGGTGTCTACCACGTCTCTCTCGCGTTTCCTTCTACTCCGGCCCGGACGTTCAGGCCGCCTCAGTTTTCGCGATCTTGTCTCCTTTCTCCTTCCCTACCCGCTTCGGCGTGTACACCAACGTCAGGCCCTCCCAGTCCACCAGGTCTCGCGCGGTCTCTCCAAAGGAGCGCGCCGTGAACCCCTGCTCCGTCGGGCTGCTGTAGAGCATCATCCCCGCGCCGGACTTCGCACCCAGGCGGGCCTTGTCCCACAGGCGGTCCCGAACCATCGCCGACACCTTCCCCACGAACACGCCCGTGCGAGGTTCGATCATCCAGCGGGACAGCTCCCCACGCAGCGTCGCCGGCACGCGTTCCAAGATCAGCACTGTCATCTCAAGCCTCCTCCCCTGCCTCCGAACTCATCTCCGACGCCGGCGTCCATAGGTCCGTCGGCAGGGCCGGGTCGCTGTCCGGGGCGAAGTCGGCCGACGGGTCCTCCCGCACGTCCAGCGCCTTCTGGATGTCTGGGATGATCCGCCCCAGCAGCTTGGTCTCGCGGAACCGGTCGCGGCATGCCAGCCGCACGGCCCGCTCCAGGTTCGGCGGGTTCTCGCCGGCGGCAGCGAAGGCGGCGGGGATGGTGACATCGACTTTGTACAGGTCCGCGATGTCGTAGACGAACGAGAGCTGTTTGCCGGTGTGGATGAACCCCAGGCCGGGGCTGTAGCCAGCGGCGAGGATGGCGGCGTGACAGATCCCGTAGAGGCAGGAGTTGGCGCAGGAGAGGGCGCGGTTGACCGGGTCGGCCTCCGCCCAGTTGCCCCGATCGTAGCTGCGGCCGTTCCACTCGACGCCGCTCTGTTCGCTGGCGCGGGCGTAGGACTGGCGGACGCGGATGCCTTCCATGCCGCGCAGGGCTTCCACGCTGACGGCCTTGTCCGGCATGTCGGTGAAGCGCATGCGGTACATACGCCGGACGACCTCCATGCGACTTGCCTCGTCGCTGACCAGGCGTGCCTGCAAGAGCAGGGGGGCACCGCTGCGGGTGCCACCGGTGCCGTAGGCGTAGAAGCGCACGTTCTCCTCGCCGGCCCAGATGACCAGGCAGTTGTTGTCGGCGAGCGCCTGGGCGGCGGCGTGGGTGAGGGTGGTGCCCGGCCCGAGCATGAGGACGCCGAGGGTGGCGGCGGGGATGGCGGTCATGCCGTTCTCGTCCCAGGCGGCGATGCTCTTCTCGTGGCGGTCCACCCGCGCGTGTTCCACATAGAGGGACGAGAGGCCGTCCCGGACCTTGGGCAGCAGTTGTAGATTGTCCATGCCAGTTCTCCTGTCTATCTCTGTTGGTGAGTGCCGTCCCTGTTCTACTCAGGGGCGGTGCGGCGGAACCGGAAGCGCCCGATGATATGTGGTTCCTCCCCACAGACGTAGGGCCAATGCGGCCATCACCGTCCCGGACAGGGCCAACTACGGTTCATCCCCACGTATGTGGGACCAATGTGCCTTTCTTCGGTTGCGCAGGTCGCCCCTTCGGTTCATCCCCACGTGCGTGGGGCTAACGGCATCCGGGACGTTCTCCGCCGCGCCCGCGCCGGTTCATCCCCACGTGCGTGGGGCTAACGAGATCCGCTACCTCAAGGGAGCGCGGCAGACGGTTCATCCCCACGTGCGTGGGGCTAACGGCTTCATCCAAGTCTCAGCCTTCGCTCGCTCCGGTTCATCCCCACGTGCGTGGGGCCAATGGCGAGCAGGGCGTCGAAGGCGGGCCGGTCGCCGGTTCATCCCCACGTGCGTGGGGCCAATAGCACAATGAAAACCAAGTCCGGCGGCGGCCCCGGTTCATCCCCACGTGCGTGGGGCCAATGGCTACGATCCCCAGCAGTTCGGGGCCGAGGACGGTTCATCCCCACGTGCGTGGGGCCAATGTACTCTTAAGAATCTGGAAGCTGAGCCTATAGCGGTTCATCCCCACGTGCGTGGGGCCAATCGGACCCGCGCCCCTACGCCGGGATCGGCCTGCGGTTCATCCCCACGTGCGTGGGGCCAATGGCAACCGGAACTCGCTCGGCGGCCCCCAGGGCGGTTCATCCCCACGTGCGTGGGGCCAATGATCACGACGCGCGCGCTCGTCACCAGTACGTCGGTTCATCCCCACGTGCGTGGGGCCAATGTCGTCACATAGCCCGTCACGCCTGCCCCAGCCGGTTCATCCCCACGTGCGTGGGGCCAATCTCAGTCGGCAGCGTCTGGGCCTTCGCGCCCTCGGTTCATCCCCACGTGCGTGGGGCCAATGTCGTCTGCCCGAATGTCTGTGGTGTCATTTGTGCATCCGGTTCATCCCCACGTGCGTGGGGCCAATGCTGCCCCGCGCCCCGCCAATCCTGGCCGGGGCGGTTCATCCCCACGTGCGTGGGGCCAATGCTGTCAGTTCCAGGTTCCCAGAGGGCGGAGGCGGTTCATCCCCACGTGCGTGGGGCCAATTGAGGGGCGCAGGGGCGGAATCTCCCCGCTCTCGGTTCATCCCCACGTGCGTGGGGCCAATATGCCGACGAGAATCGCCGGGACGCCGTAGTACGGTTCATCCCCACGTGCGTGGGGCCAATCTGCCCGCCGTCCAAAAGGACATGACGGACCTCGGTTCATCCCCACGTGCGTGGGGCCAATTCGGTCTGGCAGTTCCCGGACAGCTCGTTCGCCGGTTCATCCCCACGTGCGTGGGGCCAATGGCCGCCTCCGCGCCGAAGTCGCGCCGGCGCAGCGGTTCATCCCCACGTGCGTGGGGCCAATGACATGACATCCGGCGATCCGCCTGAGATCAACGGTTCATCCCCACGTGCGTGGGGCCAATGCCCAGGCGCTGCCCCTGTGGGAGCGCCACGGCGGTTCATCCCCACGTGCGTGGGGCCAATGTGTCCGCGCCGGCCGCCTGGGCCTGCTGGAACGGTTCATCCCCACGTGCGTGGGGCCAATTCTTCCCACTGCGACAGAGACGCGAGGCGGGCCGGTTCATCCCCACGTGCGTGGGGCCAATGTTCGCCCGCCGCGATAGGGCGGCGGCGCTTCTTAGGGTGCCGGCGGTTCATCCCCACGTGCGTGGGGCCAATCCCTGGAGGGTGTACGTGCCCGTGTCCACTGACGGTTCATCCCCACGTGCGTGGGGCCAATGATCACCGCCCGCGCCGCCGCCGCGTGGTAGTCGGTTCATCCCCACGTGCGTGGGGCCAATGCGAAGCAGCGCGAGGCGGAGGAGCAGCACCGCGGTTCATCCCCACGTGCGTGGGGCCAATCCCAAACTGGTCGAAACAGTTTGGGGGCTATTTCGGTTCATCCCCACGTGCGTGGGGCCAATCTCACGGGCCTTCCGGCTTTTAGAGCGCAACGGGGTTCATCCCCACGTGCGTGGGGCCAATGCGGGGAAGGGCGCGGGGTCGTCCTACGCTTCCGGTTCATCCCCACGTGCGTGGGGCCAATGCCGCCGTGGCAGATGCTGTTGACCGCGAACTCCGGTTCATCCCCACGTGCGTGGGGCCAATGCGAGCCACAGCCCCTGGAATCGCTGGTGCTCCGGTTCATCCCCACGTGCGTGGGGCCAATCTCGCCGTCTGGTTCGGCCCGCGCATTGTTCGCGGTTCATCCCCACGTGCGTGGGGCCAATTCCTCGGTTTGGACGCTGCCGGCGGCCTGGTTCGGTTCATCCCCACGTGCGTGGGGCCAATGCTAGAAGCGTGTCTACTAACATACCCTCAGCCTGCGGCTGAAAACTACTTCAGCGGGGCCAGGCTCAACAGGCCGAAGCCGAACCCCTTCCCGGCCCCGACCCCGCCTGCCAGTGCCGACGACAGGCGCTCCGGGTCCGTCACCCGCAGGACGCCCTCGAACCGGACGGCGCTGAACACGGCCCGGCGGCTTTTGGCCCGGCACTCCGGGGCGTCTTCCCCCGTCTGCGTCACCGAACACAGCCCAAAGCCGCTTTCGGACGCCTTGCGCGACAGCCAGGCGAGGCGGGCCTCGTCCGTGTACAGCCCGACACGGTTGCCCATGCGCCGGCCCTCGGGCTTGGCCGACTGCCGCCGGGTCGGGTTGGCCCGCAGGCGGAAGGCCAGCGTCTGGCCCGCCCGCAGTGCGGGAGCGAAGGGCTTGACCTGCGGCGGCTCCCGCAGGTAGCCGGGCGAGGCCGTCAGCCGGTCCCAGGCCGGTTCGGACCGGGACTGGACCAAGACCGTCAGTTCTCCGCGCGGCGACTCCTCCATGCGGAACAGGCAGCGGGCGAGCGCCTGGGCCTCGTCCCCCTCCCCAAACGCCTTGGACAGCGTCCGGTGCATCTCATAGGGGTCGCGCAGTTCGGACTGCGCCTGGCGCGAGCGCGGGTCGAGCGTCAGGCGGGACAGGTAGAGCATCAGGGGGCCTCCTTATGGTAGACGTCGCGTAGGCAGACGGGCGGGTTAAGGCGATGGACCTGGCGGAAGCCGTAGGCGCGGGCGGCGTTCAGGCGTAGCGCGTCTTGGCGCGTCAGCTCGCCCGCCGGGTCTTCCACGTAGGCGTCCACCATCCGGTTCAGGTCGGGCGGGAGGCGGGGGTGCCCGTTTGCGCCGAGATGGGACCACGGATGGCGACGAAGAGCCGTTTCCAGATCCTCATAGTCTACGGACAGCGCGTCGAAGATCGGGCGCGTGGCGGGACACGCCTTACGCCCCAGGAACAGCGGCCACTGCGGGCAGCGCAGGGCGGCGACGCAGCGGGCTAGCAAGTCGGTTCCATCGCCCGGCGCGGCCAAGGCGACCAGGAAAGCGGCGTCCTCCAGGTAGAAGCGCGGCGAGATGATGGTTGCGGGCCGGGCGTTGAGGTCGGCGCGCAGGGCGGCAGCCGACTTGGTGCCGCCGGACACCTTGAAGTCGCCGGCGGCAGTAGGCAGGAAGTCGGTGATGGTGTGGAAGTCCTCGCAGACCCGGCCCGGTGCCTCGACCCGCACACCCATCCGCAGGGCCGCGTCCAGCCGCTCCAGTTCGGCGTCGCCACGCGCCAGGCCCAGCGCGCAGCCGAGCAGGCCGACGACGCCGGACTTGGTCGGCTCGGGCTGGGTGTCGCGCACGTCCCAGCGCGAGCGCGCCCCCCACGACTGCAACGGCCCCTCCAGGCGCAGCAGCAGGATCGGCTCCGGCGTTGCTTCAGGCATGGGGCACCTCGGGGCCGCTTTGGGCCAGCGCCTGGACGCGGGCGCAGAGGGTGTTCAGGTCGGGGACCACGTCCACGCCGGGGAAGGCAAGGTCTTTATGCTCGGGGATGAGCTGCATCCGGGCCAAGGCTTCCAGATTGAAACCGTCGGTCAACGCCTGGACGTGATCGCGCATCTGGTGCAGCGAGGCGCGGACGAGGCTCTCCCCTTTGCCGGGTCGCGCCGGGTCCACGAAGGCGTTGGCGTAGCTCACCGGCGTCGGGTAAGGCCGCGCTTCCACCAGCACGAGCGACGGGAGCTGGTGGGCGGCGAACGAGTTCTGCTTGCCGGTCGGCGTCGTCATGACGGCCGCCCGCAGCAGGGCGGCCACCGCCCGGCCCGCCACGGCCTGCGCCTCGGCGCGGTCGGACTTGTCCTGATGGAACGTCCGCCTGCCGGTCAGGTTGTCCACCAGGCCCTCGGCGTCCACCGAGAAATATTTATAGTAGCAGGCCGAGTTGAACTCGACGTCGCCGATCATGTCCGCGCCCGAGTCCTCCTCCCCCTCCGCTTCGTTGACGCCCTGCAAGTCGTCCACGGCCGTGAAGTAGTCGAACTCGTGGTCCACCTTGTGCGTACTCAGGGCATGGGCCACCTGGCAGGCGGCCTCCACGTCCCGGAACGCCTCCGACGTGGTCATGCGCCCGAACAGGGCGACGTCCACCGTCACGGGCCGGAAGCCCTTGGCCTGGGCCAGCCGCTGGATCTTCGTCCCCCCGCCGTCTTCCGAGTCGTCCTCCTCGTCGCTCGACTTTTTGCCCTTCTTCGGCGCGAACAGGGCTTTGAACTGGGCAAGGTTCTTGTCGGATGCCTGTTCCTTGACCGCTTCCACCACGGCCTCAATGTCCTGCTGAGTCAGGAACATCGTTTGAGCCGTAGAAAACTTGCCATCTCGCGGCTTGGTTGCCTTCTCAACGCTGCTGCCGACTCCCGAAACCCTTTCAGCGGCGAACGCGGCGATGTCCGGCGCAAAGCCAGCCTCCATCAGACGCTGGCGGACGATCTCCGGCAACCGCCGCGTCCGGGTCGCCAGGCCGTCCGCGCCCAGCGCCTGCTGGAAGGCGTCCGAGCGGCGGACAGTGCGCTTGAGGCACTGGCTGGAGATCCGGGCGCGGGTGTAGCCGCCGAAGACGCACTCCTTGGGGCTGCCCGAGTCGTCCCGGTTCAGGTTAGAGGGCGCATGGTTCTGCAAAACGTGAATCTCAAACAGCATCGGTTTCTCCTTTGTCTTCTACTCTTGGGTCTTCTACTCTTCGTCCAGGTCTATTAAGTCTTCCGCGTCCGCCTCGCCAGCAGCGTCGGGCACACCGGCTTCTTCAGGAGGACGGTAGGCGTAGAACGCCTTGGCCCAGTTCTTCTGCGAGGATTTATTTTTGTCCGGGTCGTCCCAGTCCCGCAGGTCCCAAAGCAGGGCGTCCCAGTTGATGAGGCTGTCTCCGGTGCCGGCAGAGAGGCCCTTGCCCTTGTCCAGCACAAGCTTTACGACTTGCCGGAGCCGGAACGGGAGGTCCCCCCGGCCGTCGGCCTCCATGTGGGTGTCCAGCAACAGTCGTAGGCGCCGCTCGATAGGCGACACTGAGCGTTTCGGGTCGAACTTCGGGGCGAGGCGGGCCTGTCGTGCGCTCGGAAACGTCGCCCCCTCTATCTGGTCTAGCGTCCCGCCGAAGTTCCTTAGCGTGGTCGGCAGCCTCTGGTGTTCCACACACTGCTCAATGAACCGCGTGTCGAAGGCGATGAGTGTGGCGATTAGGAACAGGAGGTACTCGTCCGCATCACCCCCCTGGCGGTGCTTCGTCAGCAAATAAAACAACCAGCCGACGTTCCTTGCCTCATCCAGTGTGCCGCCGCTGGCCCGCTTGAGCATGGCACGCTGCGGCGTGAAGGCATAAACCGGCTTTCCATCTTTGAGGCTCATGGTCATGCAATGAGCCGCGACATCCTCAGCAAACGTCGTCATCCGATAGGTCCTCCTGATCCCGTCCTCTGGCGTGGCGGCCTCGTAGCGGCGCGGGCTGCCTTGTCACGCTCCTTCTTGCGTTTCTCCCGTGCCCCCCTCTCTTCCAGCGTCTCAAACACGCGCTTTATGTCCCATTCCAATGCTTTCAGAGCGCGTGCCTGCCTCAGCACGACATTAGGGCCGCTGTCGTAAGCATCCAAGGCCGGACGTGCCGCGTCACGGGCGGCTTTCGTAACACCTGTCTTCCAAATCTCCCGCTCGTTTCGCAGACCGGAAAAATCATCCCCCTTCATTTCCGACAGTTTGTTGAGTAGGTTCCGATACGGCTTATATAGCACCTGCCAATAGCCGCGCTCGGCGGCATCCTGGGCTGCGCGCAATGCGCTCTCGTTTTTCTCGCCCTCGCGTGGGAAGGCAATTTTGATGACTCGCCGTACAACCGACGCGGCCTTCTCCGCCCGTACCATCGCCTGCTTGGCCTCCCACGCAAAGGATTCGGTGGGGCCGGTCCGCAGCACCAGCCTGCCGGGAGCATGTAGAGGCTCGCGCTGCCACTCAAACACCTTCATCTTCAGGTCCGTCCGCATCCCGTAGACGGTCAAGCCGAAGCCCGCCTCACCCCCTAAGTAGGAAAGTTGATCCAGCACGCGCGGCCTCTGGAAGCGCATCTGATCGTCTCCGCTACGCTGGTCGCCCTCGCGCAGCAGTGCGAGCGGGCCGGTGTCGCGCCAGACGTCGCGCCCCGGCCGGGGGCGCATGATCTTGCGAACCTTGGCGGGATCGGTCTCGCGACTGTCAAACTGGTAGGCGCAGTTGGGGTCTTCCCAACCGAAATCGCAGCTATCGCCGGGGCCGAACTTCATGGCGTGGACCAGAACCGGCGCCTCGCGGCCCGTCAGACTGCACACTCCGCCCTCGCCGGGAATTATCCACAGGCGGCGCGGCTGCCAGGTCAACGACTGGGCATAGGACGACCCCTTGCAGCGCGCCCCGCCGACAGTCCGGTCGCTCCGCCAGGCGGGCGGCTCGTCTCCGGTGCTCAGGCGCAGGTCTAATCCACACAGGTTCCGGCAGATCGTCTCGAAGAGGCTACAGCCCGTCACCAGAACGTAGAACGGCGGTGCCCCGTTGATAGACGGTGACAAGCCCGCCCCGCCCGCCGTCATGAACGGCGCGAGCGAGGTTAGCAGTCGGGCGGCGGCGTCGGGCGCGACCGCGAACGCCGCCTCCGGCCCGTGGTGGAAGTGGGCCGCGCCAGTTCCCGAAGGGACCGGCGGCAACAAACCCGCCAGCGGCTTGTCCGCGCCTTCCATCCCCGCCGTTTGGAGGAAGGGACGCGGCCCGAACAGATCGAGATTGGGGCCATGCTCGGCAAAATAGGCGTCCAGGCGGTCCGAGTCAAAGCGGCCCGCACGATACAACTCACCCAGGGAGCGGGTGTCCAGGGGGATGCCCGGCTCCAGAAAGAAGGCGTCCAGCACGAACGCGACCAGCAGCCGATAAATTCCGAACTCGCTCGTCGGCAACGGGTCTTGGATTGCACGCAGAGTGTGCGCCTCGCCCAGCGCCTCCCGCAGCCCGACGTAAGCCGTCCCGTCGTCAGTGCGTGCAGGAATCCAGGGCATCATCGCTAAATCATATTCCACGGTTGCTCCTTTCCGCCCCCGCAGGCTGGGAACAGCCTGCGGGGGCCGGGGTTCAATTCAGCCGGCTTTTCAAAAACGCCTCCAGGGCGCGGTTGATGACCTTGGAGCGGCTGGTGTTCTGGCTCTGAGCGTAGCGATCCACTGCGTCGGCTAGGCGCGGCGGAACAAGACCAGTACAAGCGATTGGGCGCGGACCCTGCGATTTCGGACGACCTGGTCTGTTGTACATACTACCTCCTCTTTCAATTTCATTGAGTTCGTTTGATGTTTCGGCCGCAGTCACTATACCTCGCCCATCGGGGAAATCTGCGCTAAGAAATCTGATTTGGTTTTTCTGTTCGCCAAACTGCTGTATCCTGGTTCGATCACATGGCGGCGGCGACGTTGAGTTAGGTACAATGATAGGGCCTCAGCCGTCTGGGGATGCACCGCATCAGACGAAGTCACAACCACTAAAGATCGTGACTGCCCCACGGACGTGGGGACGAAAGGCTATGCGTAATTGCCCGGCCCATTTCGCCCATACGCCCTACTGCGCGTCCGCCTCCGGCTCTAAGTCGGGCGTTGCGGCCAGCGGTTCGCAGGACAGGCCGAGGTCGGGATCGTCGCGCAGGACGACGGGCGTATCCGCCTTGCCATTCTGTCCGGGAAGCGTACCGCGCCATTTGCCGCCGGGCATAAGGACGACGGCCATATGGCGCAGCCAGCGTGGGCCATCGGTGATGATCTTCTCATGCCCTTCCGCCTCGCGGGCGGTCAACCAGCGCACCGGGACGTTCGCCCGTTGTAGGAAAAATCTCTTCAGCCACTTGCGGCCCGGCGACCACCGGCGGTTGCAACCCTGTTCCTGTTTTTTCCTTTCCTTTTCCGCCTTATGAAAAGCGGCAATGAGTTCATCGTCTGTCAGAATCAGCACGGCGCGGGTTAGGTCGCCCAGGCGGGTGCTGGCGCGGAAGTAGCTGGGGGGCTTGCCGCTTGTCTCGTCTGTCTCGTCCACTTGCCCCGTGGCCTGGGCGTAGGAGAACACGCGGGGGTTAGGACGATTGATGAGGTGCTCATGGGCCTGCCGCTCCGCCTTGCGCTCCTCGTCCTCGCGCTTTGCCTGGGCTGCTTCCAGCGCGGCGTCTGGAATTGGATGGCCGGGCGGGAGCAGCCCGTTCCCATAGCAGCCCTCGATCAAAGTACGGAAGTCTGAGTTTGGATTACCATCCGAATCCAGTCTGCCAGGGGTCAGATCGAACGTCGTTCTATCGTGCAGTAGGGCCAGCGTCCGCAGCAGTGTCTCACGGGCATAAACCCGCTCTGCCAGGCCAAAGTCCAGGCTGCTGCCTTCTGGTAGTAGGATATGGAGGGTCGGCGCGTCCCACCCGAAGCGCGTCCGGCCTCGGTCGTGCCGCCACAGCCGCCCGCTCCGTTGCAACAGAAGGTCGGCAGGCGCGATGTCCGTGACCATTACGTCAAAGTCTACGTCAAGCGACTGCTCGACTACTTGTGTAGACACAAGGACTGACCGCCTGGGGCGGCAGGGGTTGGCGACTTTTTCGGTAACGGGGTGCTTCCCGAACCGGCTCGTGACTTCTTCCTCGATCTCCTTCCGGCGCTCGGCACGGAAGCGGGCGTGGAACAGGAGCAAGTCCGTGTCCGGGGGCAGCAGCGGCTTCAACGCCTGGTAGACCTGCTGGGCGCAGCGCACGGTGTTGACCAGGACGCAGGCACAGCCGCTGTCCCGGACGAGGCCGGCGGCGAGGGCGTCGATCCGTTCCGGCTTTCCTAGCATGTCCCTCTCAAGCGCCAGGCGGACGGTACGGGCTTGGTCCAAGGAGGGCGCATCGGACTTCGGAACGGGGTGGATGGACGGCTCGCCGTCTATCGGCGCAAAGGTCAGCAGCGGGTACGGCTCGGGACCAATCAGCGCGGGGAGGCTGCGCCCGGAGTAGGCTTCGACCAGGGCGTTCTTTTGAGCCCGTGAGAGCGTGGCCGATAGAAGGATCACCGGCAGCCGGAGTGCGCGGCACCAGACCAGCAGGCGGCACAAGATCGCCGTCATGAACGAATCATAGGCGTGGACCTCGTCTACAATGAGAATTTTTTGCGACAGTCCCAGCAGGCGCAGGAAGCCATGCTTGACGTTCAGGGCCGCCATCAGGGCCTGGTCCACCGTCCCGACGCCTTCGGGCGCGAGCAGGGCGCGTTTGGCGTTGGCGAACCACTCCCGCGCCCGGAAAGCTTCCTCGACATCCAGCCCGGACTCCTCCGTAGCCTCGTCCGAAAGCCCGATCTGCGGCGCGGCCGAGGGGGACTCGTCATCCATCAGCCAGGCCATGCCGTGGACAAGGCGCGGGACGCGGCCTGGGGACGTGTCTTTCAAGAATGACTTGTACCGCCCGTGCATCTGATTGCTGGTCGCCTGCGTCGGCAGCGCGAGATAAGCCCCCGCCCCCCGCCGCTGCCGGTTCCACTCTTGGGCCAGGTAGAGCGCCGACTCGGTCTTTCCCTCGCCCATCGGCCCCTCGATCAGCGCCAGCCCCGGCGCGATGCCCGCCCGTACAACCGCCTCCAAGGCAGCCTGCGTAGGACGGGCACTGATGTCAGGCCAGACCTTGGCGAACGTCAGCGGCTCCGCGCCTGTGAAGACAGGGCATTCAGCGTCCAACTGGAGACGTTCCACTACCCCTGTTGCCTGCGCCTGCGCCCGTGCGAAGTAGGTGAAACGCTCGTCATCACTCTGACTTTTCCAATCCTCGAACAAACGCCAGTAGTCGTACAGTTTGTCATTCGAGGCGATCCAGTCAGCGAGGACGATCAGGGCCGAGAGCCGGACGCCGAGGACGTCGGCGTGTTCAGCGGCAAGGGTGGGCGCTTCCGCGTCCGGGGCGAGGCCAATCGCTTGGGCCACATCATCCGCCAGGGCCTTCCGCAGCGGTCCCCAAGCGTCGCGGAGGGGGTCCGAGGGGGCGAGTACGCGGAAGTCACCGTGGTGACCGGCGACGGCCAGGGCGACGACGTCAACGTCGTCTTTCCCCCAGCCTCGGTCTGCCAGATGTGTACGCAGCCACTCGGCGGACCGGGCCTCGTGCCGGAAAGCCTCTTGCGGAATCAGGACGCCGTTATGTTCCAGCAGTCCGGCGTTCCGCGCCGGTTGGGCTAGTTCGTCAACCTTGATTTGGAACAGGGGGTCGGCTTTGCCGATGTCGTGCAGGGCGACTAGGTAGAGGAGCCATGTGTCGGTATTGGGCAGATCGCGGAGAGGGCCGAAGCGGAGCAGCAGTGCCTCGCAGACGGCGGCGACGTCCAGCAGATGACACCACAAGGGGTGAAACTTGGTCGGGATGTCCGGGTGGGACTTGGCCCAGAGCTGTCGGTAGAGCATGATGCGGCCTTCTGGATCAGCGATAGTGAGAATTCACCGAAAGAGCATCGCGGCATGACAACGACATCATAGCAGGAGGTGAGTGACAACAGTGTGTCACTCCCTCGGCCGCCCGCAAAAAGTTTGTTGAGGATTTCCGGTCCGCCTGCGTCACTCGTAGAGCGCCGCCATCGCCCGGACCTCCGCCGCCATCGCCGCCCGCAGTTCAGGCCCGCCGTCCACGCGGCAGTGCCGCCGCCAGCGCAGCAGTTCGGCCACCAGGCCGTCCGCCCCCTGGGCCACGCCGGTCAGCCGCGCCGTCCCGTCCTCCCCCATCGCTAGGCTCAGGCCCTCCGGCCAGTGCCGGTCCCGCGCGTAGGCCGTTACGTCCGGCAGGAACGTGACGTCCACGGCGACGGTTGGGCCGCCGCGCATCCCGCCGACTACGCCCTGCGTCCCACTGAACGCCGCCCACTCCGCCTCGCGCCGCACGAACGCCTCCCCAGTCGGCCGCACCCCGAAGACCTGGTCCAGCGCGAACGTGCGGATCGCCCCGTTCCGGTGACACCAGCCGTGCAGCTCCCAGAACTGCCCCGCCCGCGCCTCCACGGCGTATGGGTCCACTCGCCGCCAGGCCCGTTCGCCCCGGCTGCGGCTCGCGTAGTCCAGTTCCACCGTCTGACCCTGAGACGCCGCCCTGATCACGTCCGGCAACGGGGCCGACGAGTAGTCCCGCGCCGGACGCCCAAGCTGTACCACCCCGCCAGCCTCCCGCATCAGGTCCGCCAGGCCCGGCGACAGGGACGCCGTCAGCTTGTCCAGCGTCGCCCGCAGCGCCTCGGGGTGCGGCAGGCCGGGGGCGCTGAGGATGCCACGCGCCAGCGCCAGGGCCAGCGCATCCGCCGCCGTCAGAGAAGCGGATGGGAGGGACCAGCCCTTCTCCGGCAGGAGGTAGGCCCGCCGCCGGGCGTCGTAGGCGATGGGGATGCCAGCCTCCAGCAGCAGATCCAGGTCTCGCTGGACGGTCCGCACGTTGCAGCCGCATGCCTCGGCCAGTGCGGGGCGGCCGAGCGGCCTAGCCCCAGTCTGGGAGTGCGCCAGGCTAACGATCTTAAACAGGCGCGCTACCCGCTGGAGCGCGTCGGAACCTCGTGACGACATAGATCCTCCCAGCCGACAGTTCGCCAATGGGGAGGCGTTTCCTGCTTTGACAACCTTGCCGTAGCCGGGCCGCACGACAAGGAGAAGTAGGTGCTGGAAAATCCGCCTTTACAGCGGTGATCGCCGAATTGCTCTCCACCCTCTTCCAAGGTGTCTGCCGGCCTTCTTTGCGAAGAACCGGCAGCCCTTGTTGATATGTAACAGGCGATCAAAAGCGCGTCATCAGACAAGCCGCTTGCGCTGCTTGGCGACGCGCCGGTTGCCAAGTATATCACGCACGACGCCCACACTGTCGTGAACGCCCCGAATAAAATCCGGGTCGAGTTGGGTGTAGAGGAGCGTCGTGCGTGTCTCCTTGTGACCGGCGATCTGCTGGGTGGCGAGCAGGTTCACCTTGGCGAGCCGGTTCAGGGAGTAGCGGCGCAGGCTGTGGAGGGTGATGCGCCCGCTGATCTCGGCCCACGCCGTGATCCTTTTGAGCGCCTTCAGGAAGCGGCTCTCGTCCAGCCGCCCGCCGAACTCGCTGACGAACAGCCAGCCCTCGTCCTCTTGACCGGCCATGATCCTGGCGCGCTGCCGGAGCCAGACGTTCAGGGCCTCGACCCATTCGACACTGACGGGCAGGGTGCGCGGCTCTCGGCCCTTGCTCTCGCGGATGACGATCTGCCGCTCCTTGGCGCGGTAGTCATCCACCTTCAGTGAGAGCATCTCGCCGATTCGGGCAGCCGAGTCGAGCAGACCCAGGACGATGGCGTAGTTGCGGTCGCGGTGGAACACGCGCTTGGGGACGGGGGCGAACCGGGCGGACGGATTTTTGGAGGGGGTCCAGTAGTCGTGGATGCTCCTGAGCAGCGTCTGCATCTCCGCGTCGGTCGGCATATATTGGGCCGGGCGGGGGGCGTGGCGGACCTGGTAGTCGGCCAGCAGGCTTCGCTCGATGATGTCGTTCCTCTGGCACCAGTGCAGGAACGCTTTGGCGCAGATCGCATCGTGGTGGAGGGTGAGCGGGGCTTTGCCGGCCTCGGCGCGGCCCGCGAGGTAGCGGTCCATGTGGCGCTTGCCGAAGCCGACAAACGGGACCTGTTCCTGGACGGCCCAGCGGGCGAGGCCGCCGAGCTGGACTTTGTAGTAACGCTGGGTTTTCTTGGCGCGTGTGGCCTGAAGGTGGAGGGAGAACTCGCGGAGAGCCTCTTCCCAGGTGAAGGGGGGGATAGCCGATGACATCTGTGCCCGTTACGCCTTCCTGTTGTTGGCGATGTGTCAACAACGGCAAGGCGAACAAATTACTGATAAGGTGTGCTTGGAAGCCGGGGACAGGATTCGAACCCGCGACCCGCTGTTTACAAAACAGCCGCTCTGGCCGACTGAGCTACCCCGGCGCGCTTCTTCGGCAGGCTTTGGCTCAAACAGGCGCGGGAAAAGGATACCGCGCACCGGCCCCGTTTGTCAAGAGGTCCGGTCAGAAACTGGGCAGAAAAAGGTGCCCATTCCCATCGAAAAAATGCCGAAAAAAATGTTTGCACTGGGGGAAGAGCCGTGGTATAATGCCCGTGATACCGGGAACAGTCCCGGTTGCCTTCCTTTATCGATCTGATACGCTGCCCGCTTCCGTGTCGCTCCGGTTCCTTCGGTGTTGCCGACGTGTCCGAGACCTACGAGTTGGCTGGTTCTATGACGAAAAGAAGGCACGTCCGTCTCAGCTCCCAAATCTGCGGGGGCGCGTTTCACACCGAAAGGAGCCATTCCTTCCAATGGCAACCAAACTCTATGTCGGCAACCTGAGCTATCAGATGACCGACCAGGAACTCAATGACCTGTTCGCCGAGGCGGGCAACGTCTCCAGCGCCCAGGTGGTCACCGACCGCTACACAGGCCAGTCCCGCGGCTTCGGGTTCGTCGAGATGGCGAGTGAGGACGAGGCGCAGCAGGCGATCGCGGCTATCAACGGCCGCAACGTCGGCAACCGCGCCCTCGTCGTCAACGAGTCCCGCCCGCGTGAAGGCGGGGGCGGCGGCGGCGGTCGCGGCGGCGGTGGCTACAGCGGTGGCGGCGGCAGCTATGGCGGCGGCGGTGACAGCGGCGGCTACGGCGGCGGCGGTGGCGGTCGCGGCGGCAGTCGCGGCGGCGGCGGCGACCGCTACTAGCTCACGCAACAAGAAGGGGCGGGTTCCACCAGGAACCCGCCCCTTTTTCGGACGCGCGTCTTTTTGGTCCCGCGTCAGGGGGTCCGCGTCCCGCGCCGGTACAAGGCACCCAGCGTCCCCCCGTACAGCAGGTGCACCAGCAGGAGCTGCAAGGTCGCCAGTGGGGACCAGCCCAGCAACAGCAGACCCGTGTCGGGGAGGGTGTTACGCATGATCGCCGGGTGCAGCCCGTTTGACACCGTCAGCGTCACGGCCAGGCCCAGGAACAGGGCCGCGCCGAAGCCCAGGCCTTTGGCGGCGCTCGACGTCTGGAGCGACCAGGCCAGCAAACCGGCGAACACGACGCCCAGCCCGGCGAAGGTCCCGAACAGGACGGTCACCCCAAGCCACCAGGTCAGGGGCGTAGGAAGGGGCGGATAAAGCAGCGTCCCCGCGAACTGCGCCAGGTCCAGCCGGTGCGCCCAGGCCGCGACGGGGTACTCGGTCGTGGGATAGGCCGATGTCGGCGGGAGCAGGCCCAGCGTCGCGTAGTAGGCGGCCAAAAGCAGCAGCCCCGCCGCGCCGCCCGCCGCGCCCGCCGCAAACAGCCGGACGCGGCGGGCGGCGATGAGGCGCGTCGGATGCGCGGGCGGAGACAGAATGCGGGACAAAGATTGGAAGACGGAGGTGAAAGCGGTCATCGGTCGTTCCTTGCGCGGCGTTCAGCTCGGGCCGGGTGTTTAGTAGACGCGGATGGTCGGCGTCGGTCCGGGCTGGCCTGAATCTATCGAGGGCGTATCCGCCTGGTTGTGACGCCCCTGCGGCAGGTAGTAGCAGAAGGCGGAGAAGACCAGGAAGCCGACGCACATGCCGATGATCCAGGTCCACGTCCGCAGATCGCCCCAGTCCCAGAAGGTCTGACGGTGATCGGCGGCGTCCTCCTCGCGCAAGGCGGCGAAGGTGTTGTCACCGCGCGCGCGCGCGTCGGCGGCGTCCCGGTCGGCGGCCTCGGCCGCGCCCCCGCCCGCACTGGAGCGGTACCGGGGGACGCGGCGGGTATTGGCCGGCTGATCCGGCGGCGTGTTCCACTGCTCATTCTCGTCGAGCGTGTCGTCGTGGTCCGGCTCCAGCCCCCCGTCGGGCATGTGCCGCGCCCAGCGTACCAGGTCGTTCGCCATCAGATGCCCGTCCCTTCGATGCCTGTCCAGATCGCATAGGCGACGCCCCAGACGCCGACGCCGATGTAAGTCCAGAGCAGAAAGCGCGGCATGGGCGCGCGGTCCTCCTCAATGGTGCCGTATCGCTCGATGGTCTCCTCGCCGCGCCGCTGTTTGCGCGGGGTGCGGTCACGGCCCACGATGGTGAAGTACCAGACCGCCGCGCCGCCGCCGACCGTGAGGAGCAGCGTCAGCCAGAACCAGAACCAGGTATCGTTCCCCTGCATCATTACCATAGAGAGCCAGCCTTTTCCTGAGCTTTCCCCGACATTCGGAGCGCCGAGAACTAGAGCCGAGAGCTAAAAAGGACACTTGCCCGTCGCGGGGTGGGCGCTGCCGTACAGGGCGAGCACCAGCGTGAGCACGACCGTACCCAGCATCGCGGCGGCCAGCGTCGCCAGCGTCCCCACCATCCACCGCGCCCGCCGCGCCGAGACGGTGACGGCGGCGGGCGGGGCTGCGGGCGCTTCGCCGTCGTCCAGCGTCCAAACCTGCTGCTCGTGCCCGCTGAACTGCCGGGAGCGCAGCGCCCACAGGAAGGCCGGGAGTGCGAGGACGTGCAGGCCGATGAAGATAGACAGGAGCGCGATGGTTTGGAGCGGGTTGAGGTCCATAGTGGCGTCATTGTACCCTGAATCTTTTATTCGTGCAAACTTTCACAAACCACTTCCGGCGTGTTTGGGGTATGATGGAGCGGGGAAGATTATGACCGTCCACGCCTTCCCGCTTTCACCTCTCTAGCCCGATGCCTTAGAAGGATCACCTCGCGTGAGCCGTTCCGTTCTCATCCGCCTTTCCGCCGTCGCAAGCGTACTCCTACTGGCCCTACTCAGCCTCGCGTTCTTCTGGCCGGAGACCACCCACGAGCGCAAGACCAACTGGGTCGGGGCACCCGGCCCGACCCAGCCGATTGCGTTCTACCACCGGGTCCACGTCAACGAGCTGCACATCCCGTGCGCCTACTGCCACTGGACTGCGGCGGCCTCGCGGTACGCGAACTACCCGCCCATCGAGGTTTGCTGGGGCTGCCACAAGAACATCTCCATCACCCACCCGCAGATCGCGCGGGTGCGGCAGTATTATCTGGCGGGCCAGTCCGTCCCCTGGGTGCGCGTCAACCAGCAGCCCGGCTACGTCCACTTCGTCCACTCGGCCCACATCGGCGCGGGCATCGCCTGCGCGACGTGCCACGGCAATGTCGGGTCCATGCAGGTCGTCTATCAGCCTATCATCATGAACATGGGCTGGTGCATCACCTGCCACCGCCAGTACGAGAAGAAGTTCCAGCCCTACCAGGCTTCGGTGGACTGCTACACCTGTCACTACTAGGTCAGCGAGCATGCGGACCCCCTGACCCCCTATCATGGGGGGCCTCCCCAGCGCACTTTTAGAAGAGACCACCACGCATGACGGAGATCAGCCGGCGCAAATTCATACAGCTCTCGGTCGTCGGCGGCGCGGTCGCGGCGGCGGGGTGCGACCCCAAGCACCTGACCCGCTACAACACCGCCATCTACAAGGCCGAGGTGACGGGGCAGTACGGCGGCTACGACAACCGCGTTTACCCCTACCTCAACCAGCCCGACGGCCTGCAAGACGGCGTCCCGCAGTATTTCGCGACGGTCTGCCGGATGTGCCCCGCCGGCTGCGGCCTGTTCGTGCGGACGATGGGCGGGCGGGCCATCAAGATCGAGGGCAACCCCGCCCACCCCGTCAGCCGAGGCGCGTCCTGTGCGCGCGGCCAGGCCGCCTTGCAGCATCTGTACAACCCCGACCGGGTGCGCTTCCCACTGCTCCACGCCAAGCGCGGCGACCTGGTCACGCGCGACCGGGGCAGCGGCGCGAACCCGCCCGACGAGCGCCCGACCGTGACGGAAGTGGCGGCGACGCCGACGACCTGGGAGATTGCTCTTAAGCGCGTCTCGGACGGTCTGCTCGGGGTCGTTGCCCAGCGCGAAGCGGAACGTGGTGCCGATCTTCTCATCAAGGCCGCAGGGGGCCGCGTCGCCATCCTCGCCGACGCCCAGGAGTTCGGCAGCAGCCCGACCCAGTCGCGGCTGCTCCAGGAATTCGCCGCGGCGGCGGGCGCGACCGTGTACAGCTACGCGCTGCTCGACGACGCCCCGTGGCGTGCGGCGGCGCGGGCGGTCTACGGGCGCGACCAGGTGCCGGCCTACCAACTGGACCAGGCCGACTTCATCGTCTCGTTCGGCGGCGACTTTCTAGAAGCGTGGCCGTCGCCCGTGCTGTACGGGCGTCAGTTCGGCGAGTTTCGGCAGGGGCCGCGCCGGGCGCAGGGCGAGCACGGGAAGTTTATCTACGTCGGCCCGCGCATGAGCATGACGGCGGCCAAGGCCGACCAGTGGCTGCCGTGTAATCCGGGCACCGAGGCCGCCGTGGCCCAGGCCGTGGCAGGGACACTGCCCCTGGCCCAGGCCGCCGCGGTCTCGGGCCTGACGGCCGAGCAGATTCAAGCCCTGGCCGACGGCTTCCGCCGGGCCGGGCCGGGTGCCGTGGCCGTCGCGGGCAACGGCCTGTTCAGCTCGGCCAACGTCACGCAGGCGTTCACCGCCGTCGAGTCGCTGAACACGCAGTACGGGAGCCGGTGCGTCGGGTTCGGCACGGCGGCAATCGCCCCGCCCGCCCCCCACCCCGGCGGGGCCGGGTTCCGGCAGGTGCAGGCCTTGGTCCAGGCGATGCAGGCGGGCCAGGTCGGGGCGTTGTTGATTGTCGGCAACCCGAACCCCGTGTTCACGCTGCCCACGGCGACCGGCCTGACGGCGGCGCTGCTCCGGGTCCCGTTCGTCGCCGCGCTAACGCCGTTCGAGGACGAGACCTCGGCCTATGCGGACGTCGTGCTGCCGATGCGGACGTTTCTGGAGGAGTGGGGAGACCACGTCCCGCCGGTCATCCCACCGGGGACGATGGCGACCTTGCAGCAGCCCATCATCGACCCGCAGTTCATCGGCGGCGACGGGATGGCGCATACCAAGGACGTTTCGCCCGGCTGGATGGACACGCGCCCGACATTTGAGGTGCTGAAGCAGATCGCGGCGGGTATGGGCAAGACGCTGGCGACGACCGACACGCGCGCCGCCGTCCGCAAGACGTGGGCGGCACTGGGCCAGGCGACGCTCTCGGCGGACGTGACCGAGGACGACCGGCCCTGGGTGGACGCGCTGGCGCAGGGCGGCTTGTGGGACAAGGCCGCGCCCGCGCCTTCCCCTGCTGCCCGCCCCGCCCCGGCCGCTTACGCCGGCCCGACGGGGCCGCCGCCTACGGGATCGTTCGCCTTGCAGCTCTACCCGAGCATCTACAACCACGACGGGCGGCACGCGAACTTGGGCTGGATGCAGGAGACGCCGGACCCGATGACGATGGCTGTCTGGAACTCCTGGGTGGAGATCAACGCCGACGTCGCCCACAAGCTGGACATCTTCACGGGGGACGTGGTGCGGCTGACGTCCGCCCAAGGCTCGGTGGAGACGCTGGCCGTGCCCACGCCGGGCCTGCATCCCGGTGTCGTCTCCATGCCCATCGGCCAGGGGCACCAGGTCTACGGGCGCAACGCCTCGGGGCGCGGCAACAACCCGCTGGCGATTTTGGAGCCGACAGCGGACGCGGCCACGGGCGCGCTGGCCTACGGCGCGACGCACGTGACGCTCACCAAAGTCGCGTCGGCCCAGCCCGGCTACACGCCCGACAACAAGACCCTGGTGGTGGTCCAGGACCGGCCCAACGGCCAGGAGCCGGCGGCGGTGATGGACCTGATCCACACGACCGCCAAAGAGTGGAAGACCGCCCCGCGCGTCTACGGCGCTCCGCGCGCCAACGGGTCCATTTTCAACCGCGGGGCCGGGGCTAAGGATACGCCGGAAGAGCAAGGCCCGGCGGGTTAGAAAGCAGACATCATGCCAGATGCGAAAGAGCTAGGCGAGGAGCGGGCGTCCGGGCCGAGCGGGACGGGCGAGGGGCCGTATGAGCGCAAGGGCCGCCCCTTCGACATGGACACAGAGGACGGACGCAAGACGCGCAAGTGGGCCATGGTCATCGACCTGGACCGCTGTACGGGCTGCCACGCCTGCGAGGCCGCCTGTGCTGCCGAGAACAACATCCCCGTGGTCGGCGAGCAGCAGGCGCAGCAGGGCCGCCTGCACGAGTGGATCCGCGTCGAGCGGTACTGGGAGGGCACCTACCCGAACGTCAAGGCCCGCTTCATGCCCATCCCCTGCCAGCACTGCGACAACGCGCCCTGCGAGCCGGTCTGCCCCGTGTATGCCACGTACCACAACCCCGAGGGGCTGAACGCGATGGTCTACAACCGCTGCGTCGGGACGCGCTACTGCGGCAACAACTGCCCCTATGATGTCCGCCGCTTCAATTGGTTCGAGCATTCGTGGGACGAGCCGCTCAACCAGCACCTGAACCCCGACGTGACGGTGCGCGAGAAGGGCGTCATGGAGAAGTGTACGTTCTGCGTCCAGCGCATCCGCCGGGCGGAAGAAAAGGCCGGGGCCGAGGACCGCGAGCTGGACCCGGACGAGTTCACAACCGCCTGTGCCCAGGCCTGCCCGCCCAAGGCCATCACCTTCGGCGACGTCAAGACCAAGGGCGCTGACTACAAAGAGGGCACGGACTGGACGGTCGCTAAATTATGGAATGATCCGCGCCGGTTCCGCCTGCTGGAAGAGCTGGGCACGTCGCCCGCCGTAGTGTATCTGAAGACGGTAGACGAGGACGTGGCGGGCTAACCCCGTTCAGGTGCCCTATGTTTGACAAAGACAACATCCTCAGCTCGCCCCGCGCCGGGGCGATGGACGTCAACCTGAACGAGCCGCTGCGGCTCGTCCTGGAAGACCCGCACAAGGCGCGCTGGACCAAGCTGCTCGTCACGACGATTGCCTGCGGCGTCTTGGTCGCCGCGGCGGGGGTCGCCATTTACGGCTACGCCTACTTCGGCGGGCACCGGGACGACCCCGGCTTCTGGCACGTCTCGCTGGTCTCGCTGCTGTTCTGGATCGGGCTGGCGCAGGGCATGGTGGCCCTGTCCGCCCTGCTGCGCGTGACCCACGCCTCGTGGCGCTACCCGCTGAACCGGCTGCTGGACATGGCCTCGCTATTCGGACTGTGGGGGCCTTTACTCTTGCCTCTGCTGGTGATCGCCCGGCGCGAGATCTACAAGCTGGGCACGATGCAGTACCAGGACAACGTGTGGCGGCTGTCCGGCCCCATCGTCTGGGACGCCCTCGCGGTCGGCACGGCTTTTCTGGCGGGCTGGATGCTGCTGTACCTGACGTCGCTGCCCGACTTCGCCGTGCTCCGCGACCGCGCCCCCGACGGCTCCAAAGAGAAGCGATTTTATGGTATCGTGGCTGGCAATTGGAACGGGTCGGAGCACCAGTGGCGCGTTTTGCGGCGGGCCGAGGGCGTTTTAGTGGTCGGCGTCCTGACGTCTTACGTCGGCTCGCAGACGGTCCTGGGCTGGGACTTCCAGCTCGCCGCCGTGCGGAACTGGGACTCGAGCATCTTCGCGCCGCTGTACACGTTAGGCTCGCTGCTCGGGGCGGTCGCGCTGATGGTCCTGCTGATGACGGCGACGGGGCGGCTGCTGCGCGGGCGCGGCTTTTTCAGCGACGCCCAGTACGACAACCTGGGCAAGATCATGGTCGGCCTGGGGCTGATCTGGACCTACTTCCGCATCTGCGACTTCCTGACGGCGTGGTACGGGCACATCCCCGACGAGTGGGACATCCAGCGGGCGCGGACGCTGACCTTCCCCGTATTGGTCGGCCTCATGATCGTCGGCTGCTCGGTCGCCCCGGTTGCCCTGAACCTGTTCCCACGCCTGCGGAAGATGCGGCCCTTGATCTGCCTGACGAGCGTTTTAGTCCTGGCGGGCATCGCTGCGCAGCGCTACCTGGACACCGTGCCGACGTTCGCGCCCAAATACGGCCTCGTGCCGCTGCTCCCGACCGGCCCCGCTCTTGTGGTGTTCTTCGGCATCGCGGCCATGTTCGTGCTGACTTACCTGCTCGGGGCGCGCTACTTCCCGGTCATGTCCTGGTGGGGCACGAGCAAGCAGCGGTCCCGCACGGCGGAGCGGAAGATGGGCAACGCGACGGTAACAGTCATGGTCGAGGACCCGCCCCTGTGGGAGACGTAGCTCAACCCCCACGCGCGTCGTTTTGTGCTGTCTATTATGCTGTTAGAAGGATCACTTGATGGGCATTCTTGAACGCGATCTAGACCACTTCCAGGAAACGCAGGCCGAAATCCCCCTGCGCGAGCAGACCGGCCTGCCGTACCCGCCGCCGCCGCTCTCGCAGATCAACTCGGACCTCTTGCGTCCCGTCCTCCAAACGACCTGGAAGTGGTGGGCTGTGCTGGCCTTCTTCGCCGGCGTCTTCGGCATCGGCATCCTGGCTTTCGCCTGGCAGGTCTACCAGGGCGTCGGCGTCTACGGCATGAACAACGGCATCTTCTGGGGTATGCCGATCATCAACTTCGTTTTCTGGGCCGGCGTCGCGCTGTCGGGAACGATGATCTCGGCCATCCTGCGGCTCTTCCATGCGGGCTGGCGGCGGTCGCTGACGCGGCTGGCCGAGACACTGACCATCTGCGCGCTGGCCGTGGCGGGCGTGTTCCCCTTGCTGCACATCGGGCGCAACTGGGTCTTCTTCTGGATGCTGCCGTATCCAAACGAGCGTCAGCTCTGGCCGGACTACAAAAGCCCTTTAGTCTGGGACGCGACGGCGATCTCGGTCTATTTAATCACCAGCCTGATCTTCTGGTTCGCGGGCATCGTGCCGGACTTCTCGACCCTGCGCGAGCGCACGACCGGCTGGCGGCGCGTGTTGTACACCGTGCTGGCCCTGGGCTGGCGGGGGACCGACCGCGAGTGGCGGCGGCTGAAAGTATTGTTCGGCATCCTGACGGTGATGATCATCCCGGTCTTCGTGTCGCTGCACACCATCGTCGGCTGGGACTTCGGCATGAGCGTCGTGCCCGGCTGGCACTCTAACATCTTCGCGCCCTACTTCGTCTGCGGCGCGCTGCTGTCGGGCTGCGGGGCGGTCTGCGTCGTCATGTGCCTGCTGCGCTGGGCCTTCCACCTCGAAGAATACATCCTGCCGCAGCACTTCGACAACATCGGCAAGATATTGATTGCCATCGCGTTGCTGTGGGCGTACTTCTTCGGCGGCGACATCTGGTCGGACTGGTTCTCGCGCGACCCGGACCACGAGAGCTACGTCTACTTTTTGTTCCACGGCTACCGATGGATGCTGATCCTGCTGCCGATCTTCGCGATCATCGTGCCCGCCGTGACGCTGCTGTTCAAGCAGGTGCGCCGCTCGCCCTGGGCGATGCTGGGCGTTGGCGTGTCGGTGAACATCGCGATGTTCACCGAGCGTATTTTGGTCGTCATCCCGGACGTGGCCCGCAACCGCATCGTCTGGACCAACTACACGCCGGGCTGGGCCGACATTGCGATCTGTCTAGGGGCTTACGGGCTGTTCGGCTTTTTGTACACGCTGCTGACCAAGTTCATCCCCATCGTCTCAATGTGGGAGTTTGCCGAGGGCGGCCACACGGAAGGCATGGAGACCATTGGCGGCGCGAGCATGCCCGTGGTGGTGCGCGAGGAGGCAATCGGATAACATCATGGCAGGAACAGCAGAAACAACCGTACTCGGCTTGTTTGAAGACATCGACACGGCGGCCAATGCACTCAACCGGCTGAAGGGCGAGGGCGCGACTGCCCAGGATGATCTGATGGTGATCTCCTCCGTCCCCTTCCCCGAGGGCGTCTTGGAAGCGGATCGGTCACCCATCCGGCTGCCGCTCATCACCATCGTGTTCGCCCTGGTCGGCATCGGGTCCGGCATCGCGCTGGCGGCGGGGACGGCCCAGCTTTACCTGATCCCCGTCGGCGGCAAGCCGGTCTCGGCCGCCCCGCCGACGGCGATCATCGCCTACGAGATGATGATGCTGTTCGCCCTCAGCGCCGCGTTCTTCGCGGCCCTGTTTGAGATGCGCCTGCCGTCCTGGCGGGCCAAGGTCTACGACCCGCGCATCGCCGAGGGGTTGATCGGTATCGCCGCACACTGCGTCGATGGCGACAAGGCTGACAAGGCCGAGCGGGTCTGCCGCGAGGCGGGTGCGACTGATGTCCGGCGCGACGCGCGGAGCTTTGAATAAGAAGAGTGTTGGAATGAGAGCTTTGAATGAGAAGATATAGCCTCTGTGCGGGGCTGGCGCTCCTGGCCTTCCCCCTCGCCGGCTGCGGCAACCAGATGTACCGGCAGCCGTCCTACACGCCCCTGGACGGGCCGCGCGCCGCGCCGCCGCAGGACTCGGTGCAGGTCAGCGCCGCCCTCGCGCCCACCGACGCCCGCGCGGTCGCGTCCAACGCCTACGGGGCGCGCGTTCGGCTGCCTGGTGAAGACAGAGCACAGGAGGTCGCGCCCGCATTCAACTCGTTCGTCACCAAGGAGCCAACGCTGCCGCCGCCGAACCTGTCCGATAATGCTCGCTACGAGCCGGCCCCGGCGTCCGTGAACGCCCTCAAGAGTCCGCTGCCGCAGAGCGCTCGGGTCGTCCGGTCCGGCCAGATATTGTTCTATAACCGCTGCGTCCAATGCCACAACCCCGGCGGCTACGGCTACGGGACGGTCGGACAGTACCTGGTCCCGCACCCGCCGGATTTGGCTGCCCCTTTGGTGCAGAACATCACCAACGGGGCCATGTTCTGGCATATCACGATGGGCCAGGGCAAGATGCCCGGCTTCCGGCACTGGACCACGCCCTTGGAGCGGTGGGCCTTGGTGGGCTACGTCCGCAGCCTGAAGACCAGCACGGCCCAGGCCGATGCGACCAACGCCGGGGCGTGGACCGAGTCGCGCGACGCCCCCTACCCCACCTACGGCGTCAGGGGCTACCAGGACGGCAGCGGAGCCTATCCCTTCAAGACGCTGACGCCGCCCGAGCACGACGACCAGGACGGGCATTTGATGACCCACAGCCAGGGCTACGGCCAGGAGCCGCCGGCCCAGGGGGTGCCAACGGTTTACCAGCGCACGGGCGAGCCGGCCAAGGTCGATAGGTAGGACAAGATGCGTCTGACCCGGACAGCAAGAAGCCCCGCGCCGGATGGCGCGGGGCTTTCGTCTGTCTTGTCTGAAAGCCGCCTTAAAGGGCCTTGGCAATCAGGCCGGAAATGGTCGCCTTCGGGTGCGCCCCGACGAGCTGGCCGACCTGCTCGCCGCCCTTAAAGAGCAGCAAGGCGGGGATGCTGCTGACGCCGTAGCGGGAGGCCACCTCCGGCTCATCATCCACGTCTACTTTGACGATCTTGGCCTTGCCCTCGTACTCGGCGGCGACCACGTCCAGCGTCGGCGCGATGGCGCGGCACGGCGGGCACCAGGGTGCCCAAAAGTCCACCAGGACGGGGACATCGGACTGCAAGACCTTTTCATCGAATTCAGCCGTGGTGACGGCGGATGCGTTGCTCATTGTGTGCTCCTTCGATATCTGTTTCGTACGTTGCGTGTGTATTTTGAGATGAAAGCGTCTCAGACGTGCTCGGCGAGTGCCGCGCTGATCGTCTGCTGGGTGTTCTGACCGCCGACGAGTTCGCCAACTTTTTGGCCGCCCTTGAAGATGAGCAGCGTCGGGATGCTCTGCACCCCGTAGCGGCCTGCGATCTCGGGGTCCGCATCCACGTCGAGCTTGCGGACGTTCGCCTGGCCGGCGAATTGCACGGCGACGGCGTCCACGGCAGGGGCGATCAGCCGGCAGGGGCCGCACCAAGCGGCCCAGAAGTCCACCAGCGTGGGGACATCGGCTTCCAAGACTTGTGCGTCGAATTCCGCAGTCGATACGGCGGCGGCAGCGCTCATGCGTGTTGTCTTTCCCGGCTCCGTGGCCGTCAGCGTCATGTTGTTACTCCCTGAACACGACGCGCGGCGGGCCGGTTCCCGGCGCTACGAGCCATTTCTGAACCTCTACTCTGAGCCTCTACCCATTTTTCACGAGGGCCATGAACTCCGCGCGCGTCGCCCGGTCCGTCCGAAAGGTCCCCATGACGTGCGACGTGACCATGCGCGCGTCCTGCTTCTGGATGCCCCGCATGGTCATGCACATGTGCGTCCCTTCGAGGACCACGCCCACCCCACGCGGGTCCAGCGCGCCTTCCAGCGCCTCGGCGATCTGGGTCGTCAGCCGCTCCTGGACCTGAAGGCGGCGCGCGAACATGTCCACCAGTCGGGGGATTTTCGACAGACCGACGATCTTCCCGTTCGGGATGTAGGCGATGTGTGCCCTGCCGAAAAACGGCAGCATATGATGTTCACAGAGGGATTGGAACTCGATGTCCTTGACGACCACCATGTCGTCGTAGTCCTCGGTGAAGATCGCCCCGTTGAGCAGCGTCCCGATGTCCTGGCCGTACCCCCGCGTCAGAAAGCGCAGCGACTCGGCGACGCGCTGCGGCGTCCGCTGGAGGCCTTCGCGGTCCGGGTCCTCGCCGAGAAAAGTCAGCACATCCCGGTAGTGCGCCTCGATGGTGTCTTGTTTCGGGCGGCCCGCCCCCATGCCGTTCGTGGAGGCGGCCATCCCCTTCAGGTCCAGTGTCACGTTCGGTCCGTTTCTTCCGGCGCGTCGCCGAAAAACTCAAAGTAGTTGCGCGCCGTCTCGCGGACGCAGACCCGGTACAGACGCCCGCCGCCGGGAATCTCGCACGGCAGGCGGCGGCTCAGGTTGTCCCAGATCACGCGGGTCAGGTTCTCCGAGGTCGGGTTGAGGCATTGGAAGTCCGGCACGTCAAGGTTGAGGTGACGGTGGTCGTAGGGCGTCAGCACTTCCTCTTCGACGATGCGGTCGAGCCGATCAGGGTCGAACAGCCGCCCCGTGCGTGGGTCCGGGTCGCCCGCAAGCGTGACCTCGACCTCGTAGTTGTGCCCGTGGCCGTTCTCGCGGTTGCACTTGCCGAAAACCTCGGCATTCTCCTCTGCCGTCAGCGAAAGAGAATGCAGCCGGTGCGAGGCGGAGAAATCATACACGCGCGTTGCTGTTAGCATGGGAACTTCCTGACGGGCCGGCTTTTGTCCAGGCCGGGGTTCGAACAATTCGGCCCGAAACGTCGTCCCGGCCCAGAGCGTGACGCGGGCGAGTTTGCCCTCCGGCGGCAGGGCGGGGCGGCAGCGGTCCCAGGCAAAGCGGGCCAGGTTCTCCGGAGTCGGCGGCGTGTCACGGAACGGGGCTTCACCGCCGAGCATCTCTCCACTGAGCGGTCCGACGACCTGTGCCCTCAGCACGGCGTCCACGTCCTTGATGTTCACGACCATGCCGGTCCGCGCGTCAATGCTGCCGCTGACCGTCAGCTCACACACATAGTCGTGCCCGCCGCCGGGGCCGCCAGCGGAGAACGCCACGCGCCGCCGCAGAAACATCGTCATAGGGGTCTCCGAGAAACTAACACCCGCTCATTGTCGGCGGGTTCCCCCCGAAACTAAAAAACGCCCCCGCCGCGGGTGGCGACGAGGGCGTGGACGTTCTCAGCCCGGTTCAATCAGTGGGTAGACCTAGCCACCAGCAGCAGCGCAGACGTTAGGATCACCGCCGACGTTATCGTTGAGATCGGCCCCGCGCTGAAGGTTGTGAACTTTCTGGTCCGCCCCAGCAGACTGTGTCTCCCCGTTGTTGGCGGTGTCCAGAATGTAAAACTTGGCGTGACCATCAATAAATGCCATGTTGGAGCCGCCGGTGTGCCTTAAACTGACGTGATCAAGGGTGTAATTCAGGAAGGCATCGTTCGTAGAGGCGTTACCGGAGCCGGACGCCTCTTCGCAGAACAAGAGCGTCCCAGCGGGGTTGTCGAACGAGCTTAATGCTTTACCCGGTCGGACGGCACTGGTGGGCTTCACGAACGCCACGGTGCACGAGCTGATCGCATACGAATCGTGGCTGGCTTGCGCCGAACTGTCATCCGGGCAGACGTAAACTCCAGTGCTTTTCACGAAGGAGTAGACGCTCCCCTGCGTCGGATCGAAATTGACGGGGCCGGGGCTGAAGTTGGAGAAATACATCCAGCCGCCGGTGACGGCACTGCCGGCGCTGCCATCGGTAACGCTTGGCATCCGCTCGTCGCTGTCCTGCTGGTACTGGACGACGGCCAGGCTGATCTGCTTCAGGTTGCTGGTACAGGCACTGCGGCGGGCGTTCTCGCGGACCTTCTGGAAGACCGGAAAGAGGATAGCGGCGAGAATCGCTATGATGGCTATGACGACGAGCAGCTCGATGAGCGTGAAGCCCTTCCGAGCGCCGCATTGCTTCGAGGGGGGCATAGGCTTAACTCCTTGATTGCTGTTAATACGCAGGCCCGCGTTGATTCGTGCCTGGCCCCAGGTGTGCCGGGATCGCGTCACCGCAGGCGGCTGTCCATGCAGACGCGCGGCGGCGGCGATTGTTCACGGATGGGCTGATTTAGCGAGGTGTGTACAGCGGGGCGTAGGTCGCACTGCTGTCGCTGTCTATCCGATGCGTTGCGATCACCGCGCTGGTGAGAGACAATCTCGGCCTCACGAACCCCGCCTCGCGCATCCGCACGACCGCCTTGTTCACGTCATCCAGCAGACCGGGCGCGTGCAAATGGCTTTCGGCGCTGGCGGCCCGCACGGTCGGCGGCTCGAAGTCGTTGTGGATGGTGGCAGGCAGGATGATCTCATCGGGGATGTGGCTGCTGGCGACGCTCGGCCCCCGGCTCGGCTCAGGCACGGGGGCGTGATGCGCCGGCGACACGTCGGGGCGGACGTTCTGGTGCGCCATCAGCGTCACGCTCGGCCTCGGCGCGGTGCGCTTCTGGAGGCGGGGCAGGCGCGGCTTGGCGGGCACAAGAGGCGCGACGTTCGGCGCGGGCGGGCGTGCCGTGCCCGTGTTACGGGCTGAGGGAGGCTCCGCCGCAGGAGGGGCAAGGGTGATCACTTCGGACGACTCGCTGGGGACGACCGCCATCCGCCCGGCGTCGGGCAGAACGGGCGAGGCATGATGCAGAGGCTGGGGGCTTGCCGCCGGCCTGACAACGGCACCCGGCGTCACGGGCAGCGCGCCCGTGTGCGGCACGGTGGCGACGGCAGCCGGCGGCTGGGGATGGACCGTCTCGGGCGGCGCGGGCGCGTGGAGCAGGCCGTAGGAGAGCAGGCCGATCACGGACAGCGAGGCGGCGGCGGCGAAGGCCGGGCGCAGGCGGAACGAGCGCACCGGGCGCGCGGCGGACGACGCGGCGATGGCCTCGGCGATGCGGGCGCGCAGGTCGTGCGGCGGCGGCACGACCGGGCGGGCGGCCAGGGCGCGGCGGGTCGCCTGCATCCAGAGCAGGGACTGACGGCACTCGGCGCAGCCGGGCAGGTGAGACTCAACACGCCGGACCTCTTGGGGCGACGCCATGCCGTCGGCGTACAGCGAGAGCAGCGGGTCCAGGGAGGCGCAGTCGTCGGGTGCCGTGCGGGGCGTTGTCCAAGGAAGCCAGTTCATGGGAGAATCGGGGGCCTTTCCGTGTGCGGTGCGGTGCTACCTGGTATGACACCAAACGGGCGGAAATGTTTCATCGATTTCCGCACGGATTCCGTGCCGTTTCGGGTAGATTATCGGCATCATGCCCGATCAAAACGAGTCGCCGGGATTTCTAGGGGGCGGGCCGAAGTTCAACGCGGTCGGCAAGGACAACCGCAGCGCGGGCGGGCCTGACGCGCCGCTCGTCCCCGCCCGGCGCGGGTGGATGCAGCTCTCAGCGGGCGTCCTCGCGGTCGTTCTGCTGGCCGTGCTGCTCTACCTGCTCACCAGCGGCGGCCTGGGCCAGACCGTTGTGCCTCTCTCGCACGGAGGGCGGGCGGCACCGACGGACATCCCCCAGACGACGGCCGACCCCAACTTGAAGTGACGCCCACCGGCATTGTAACACACACTACGTTTAGTCGGGCCGAGCGGGCGGATATATACTTCTAACCCTTCCGCCGGACGATCCGCCTGTGGAGCGTCCCCCACTCGTCCGCCCCGCGCGGCTGTCTGCGCCGACAGCCCGCTACCCATAGGCCAGCAGATGCCCGCGCATGCTGTGCCGCCGCGCAGCCGCCCCGCCGGCGCGCGAGGAGATCGTCACCCATGAGCGCCTACCCGAACCTCGCCAAGCGGCACAAGATCGCCTACGTCGGGACCTACCCACCGAAAGAGTGCGGCATCGCCACGTTCACCCTCGACGTCGTCAACGCCACGGACCTGACCGGGTGGCGCTCCATCGTGCTGGCGGTGGACGACGCCGTGCCGGACGAGCCGCACCCCGACAGCAAGGTCGTCTACACCATCGAGAAAGAGAACCGGGCGGCCTATCTCCAGGCCGCCAAGGTTCTTGACAAGCACAAGGTCAGCCTGCTCTCCGTCCAGCACGAGTACGGCATCTTCGGCGGGGACCACGGCGAGTACATTTTGGATCTCGTCCGCGCCGTGACCATGCCCGTCGCCGTCACCCTGCACACCGTCCTCCCCAGCCCCTCCGACTCGCAGCGGCGGATACTCAAAGAGCTGGAAAAGCACGCCTCGTACTTCGTGGTCATGGCCCATAAGGCCGTCGAGCTGCTTCAAGACGCCTACGGGATCGCCCCCAGCAAGATCCGCTTCATCCCCCACGGGGCACCGAACGCGCCGTTCCACGCCGAAAAGGCTGCGAAGGGAAAGCTCGGCTTGCAGGGCCGGCGCATCCTCTCGACCTTCGGCCTGATCTCCCCCAACAAGGGCATCGAGGACGCCATCGCCGCCATGCCCGCTGTCGTCAAGCAGGAGCCGAAGGCGACTTATCTTGTGCTCGGCCAGACCCACCCGGTCATCAAGCGCAAGGAAGGCGAGTGGTATCGCGACAGCCTGGTGAAACAGGTGCGCGACTTGGGGATGACCGACAACGTCCGGTTCATCGACAAGTATCTCACGCTGCAAGAGCTAATCGATTACCTGCTGGCGACCGACGTGTACATCACCCCCTACTACGCCAATCCGCATCAGATCACGTCGGGGACGCTGGCCTACGCGATGGTCACGGGCAAGGTCATCGTCTCGACGCCTTACCTTTACGCCGCAGAGCTGCTGGCGGACGGGCGGGGCTTCTTGTATCCCTTCCGCGATTCGGAGAAGCTGGCGGAACTGATCAGCTGCGTCCTGACCGACCCCGCCCTGTTCGAGGCGACGCGGCACAAGGCCTACGATTATGGCCGCTCGATGACCTGGCAGGCGGTCGGCATCCAGTACACGAAGCTGTTCACCGAGATGCTCGACGAGCGCTGGGTCAACCACCGCGCGGCCATGGATGCGATGGCGATCCCCGGCCTGAATGACCTGGCGCGCGAGGGCGAAGCCTGGGCACCCGTCCCCGGCAGCGCGCCCACCGGCAGCGCCTGAGAGGGAGCGATAGGATGATGTCAACAGAAGCCGCCTCAGCCGGGAGCGCGCCGCTGCGCTCCGACTACCTGGATCGTCTCCTCACCGACATCGGGCTGTGGCAGCACGCCGAGGGGTGTACCCCGCACCAGCGCCACGGTTATTCCATCGACGATGAGGCGCGGGGGCTGATCGTCGGACTGGGATACTGGCAGGCGGGCGTCGAGCCTGACTTCTATGGGCGTCTTGCTCAGACCTGCTTTCAGTTCGTGGCAAAGGCCGCCATTGGCGGGGGGACAGCCGCCGGGCGCTTCCATAACTTCTGCGACGCGCGGGGGAGGTGGCTCGACTCGGTGGGCAGCGACGACTCGTTCGGCCGGACACTCTGGGGACTGGGCGTCGCCCACGCCGCCGACGCCCCGTTCGCCGCCGCCGCCCGCCTGATGGAGCGCTCCCTGCCGGCCATCGACACTTTGAACCCTTGGTATCTGCGCGCCCACGCCTTTGTCCTGCTGGGCCTGGCCGCCTCGCGGATCGATGACCGCCGCCTGGCGCGGATGGCGGACGTCCTGGCGGACGCCTACACCCAGCACGCTGACCCTTCCTGGCACTGGTTCGAGCAGGGCATGACCTACTGCAACGCCCGCCTCCCGCAGGCCCTCTTCGTCGCCTCCCGGCTGCTGCCGGGGGGGGGAGTGCGCTACGCCGAGATCGCGACGGCGTCTCTGGACTTCCTGCTGGCGAAGACGCGCAGCGAACAGGGCAGCTACAATCCCATCGGCAACGCCCGGCTGACTACGCGGGGCTGGTTCCTGCGCGCCGACGCCGCGCCCGCCGTGTTCGACCAGCAGCCCGTAGACGCGGGCGCGCTGGTAGAATGCTGCGTCGCCGCCTGGCATGCGACCGGCGAGGCGCGCTTCCGGCAGGCCGCCGAGGGTGCCTACGGCTGGTACTTCGGGCGCAACGCCCACGGCCTGTCCGTCTACGACCCTGAGACGGGGGGCGTTTCGGACGCGCTGACGCCCACAGGTCTGAACCAGAACCACGGGGCCGAGTCGGTGCTGTCGGTGCATCTCGCGCGCCTCGCGCTTGATACGCTCGCCTGAGCACCTCAACGACAAGTGCGGTCAAGCACCGACGGAGCCGCTTTTCGCAGGGAGGGCGGATGGGTAGGGCCATGCTGCGGCCAGGGAGACGCAACCCGTAGATGACGTCTGGGAAGGCCGAGCAAGCTGCGCTTAACAACGCTTTCTGGTGCGACGCTGTCTGCCGCACCCACGGGATTCCCGGCGAGTTCCGAGACGTGGCATGGGTCAACACAGGGCAAGTCCCACGATTCTACCCCAACGTCGTGACCCTCGCGGGGGTGGGACAAGCCGCAGCACACCGGAAGCACATGGAGGAGATGCTCGGGGCGGGCAGGCTGGTCGGGGCGGCTATCAAAGATAGCTTCCAGACGCTGGAACTTAGGCAGTTCGGGTTCAAGTTCTTGTTTGAAGAGCAGTGGATACACCGGACTGCGGTGGTGCCCAAACCGGAACCAGTCGTGCCTCAAGTGCGCTGGGAGGCCGTCACCGACGCCGCTGCTCTCGCCGATTGGGAAGCAGCTTGGAGCGGCAGCCCGGACGGGGCAGGCATCTTCTTACCGGCACTGCTGGCAGATAAAGACGTCGCGATCATCGCGGCGTACTACGAGGACCGGATTGTGGCCGGTGCCGTGGCGAGTCGCGCCGCAGAAGCCGTGGGGCTGTCAAACGTCTTCGTCCCGGCAGAGGCGTCTCGGCAGTTCCGCAGCGGCTGTGTCGCCCGCGCGGTGGATGCTTTTCCCGGCTTGCCTCTCGTCGGCTACGAGGCGGGAGCGGAACTGGCTGACATGCAGGCAATCGGTTTTGAGGCCGTGGGGCCGCTGACCGTCTGGATACAGGCGGATTGAGTTGAAGGGGATCGAGTCATCAGACTTTCCCAGAAGTGGCCCCATCTATAATCCTGCCCGCGCCCCTACCCGCACAAGAAAGATATTGGAGAAAGATCCCCCAATGCCAGAAATGCAGAAGCCGCAGATTGCCTTCGGGACCGACGGGTGGCGCGGCATTATCGCCGACAATTTCACCGGCGCGAACGTCCGGCTCGTCTCGCAGGCCATCGTCAACTACTTCGCCCGCACCGACGTGCCGGGCGACCCGACGGTCTTCATCGGCTACGACAACCGCTCGCAGTCCGAGTATTTCGCCGCCGAGGCCGCCCGCGTCGTGGCCGGAGCGGGCATGAAGGCCGTGCTGTCCGCGCAGGCTTGCTCGTCGCCCTCGATCTCCTTTAACGCCCACAAACACAACGCCAAGGGCGGCATCATGATCACCGCCTCGCACAACCCGCCGCAGTTCAACGGCGTCAAGATCAAGATGGGCTACGGCGGCTCGGCCCGGCCCGCCGACGTGGACGAAGTAGTGAAAGAGCTGAACGCCCTCCTCGACGGCGGACGCTATGCCGTGGATGTCCCCGCCGGGGCGGAAGACAAGGTCGAGCGGCGCGACCTGCGGCCCGCCTACTTCGACGGCCTGCGCGGCATGGTAGACCTGGAGAGGATCGCGAAGGCGGGCTTCAAGGTCGTCGCCGACCCGATGCACGGCAGCGGCAGCGGGTACTTGTCGGACATCCTGCGCGGGGCGGGCGTGAACATCGAGGAGATCCGCCGGGACCGCAACCCGGTCTTCGGCGGCGTCAACCCGGAGCCGATCGCGCAGAACCTGCTCGCCCTCAAAGAGGCCGTTCTGGGCGCGAAGGCCGACGTCGGCGTGGCCGTGGACGGCGACGCCGACCGCGTGGGCGCGATGGACGCGGACGGCGAGTTCGTGGACAGCCACCGCATCTTCGCCCTCCTCCTGCGCCACCTGTACGAAGACAAGGGCCTGCACGGGTCGGTCGTCAAGACCGTCTCGACGACGACGCTGATCGACAAGCTGTGCGCGAAGTATGGCCTGGTTCTGCACGTCGTCCCCATCGGCTTCAAGAACATCTGCGAATGGATGCTCAAAGAGGACGTGCTGATCGGCGGCGAGGAGTCGGGCGGCATCGGCGTCCAAGGCTTCATCCCCGAGCGGGACGGCCCGCTGATGTCGCTGCTGCTTCTGGAGACGATGGCGACGCGCAAGAAGCGCCTGGAAGAGCAGATCGCAGAGCTGATGGCCGAGTTCGGCCCGCACGAGTACCAGCGCGTTGATGTCCACCCCGAGCCGTCCAAGATGGCCGCCGTGGTCAAGTCGCTGACCGAGGACGATCCCACCGAGGTCGCCGGCCTGCCCGTCCGGGGCATCGACCGCATGGATGGCACCAAGTTCCTGTTCGACGGCGACGCCTGGCTTTTACTGCGCGCCTCCGGCACGGAGCCGGTCGTGCGCGTCTATGCCGAGTCGTCCTCCAAGCAGAAGGTGCAGGACTTGATCGACGCCGGGCTGGGGCTGGTCGAGAGGGTGTAGCAGGAGGGCGGAGGAAATAAGGACCATGAGAGCAATGGAGGCCCGGCACTGGAAGCGCCGGGCCTTTTCTCGGTTTCTCACCCGTCCCCATGCCTCACGCCGCCCACGCCAGCTCCCGGCAAGGGCGGGAGGTAGCCAGCAGGGCGCTGACACACGCAGGGTCCCACTGCGTCCCCGCCCCCTCCTCTAAAATCGCCAGCGCCCGCGCGCGGTCCATGCCTTTACGGTAAGGCCGGTCCGTGGTCATGGCCGAGAAAGCATCCGCCACCGCCATCAGGCGGGCCAGCAGCGGCGTCTCCGCCCCCCGAAGCCCGAACGGATAGCCGCCGCCGTCCCAGCGCTCGTGGTGGTGGCGGACGGCGTCCAGCGTGTCCTCGAATCCGGGCACCGCCCCGACGATCACGGCCCCCATCATGGGGTGCTGCTTGACGGCCTCGAACTCCTCGCCGGTGAGCCTGCCGGGCTTGCGGAGGATGCGGTCGGGGACGCCGATCTTGCCGACGTCGTGCAGCAGGGCGGCGGTCTGCACCGTCCGGCACGTCTCGGCATCCAGGCCCAGGGCGCGGGCGATCTCCAGGCTGTAGATTAAGACGTCCTCGGAGTGGCGGCGGGTGTAGCGGTCTTTGTTGTCCACCGCCGTCACCAGGGCGTCCAGCATCGAGAACCCACTGACCGCATGGGAGAGGTCCCGGCAGATCTCGTTAGCGGGGTGGTCCGTGTCGCCGCTTTGCGACAGGCGCAGGTGGGCGATCTCCAGCGCCTCCAGCCGCGTCTCGGCGTCACCGGGGAACAGGGCAATGCCGACCGAGACGGCTAGCGGGATGTCCGTCTCACTCTCCGGCGGGCGGTAGGAGAGCGTCGAAAGGCGCGCAACGAGGGAGTCAGTCAGGAGGCGCACCGTCCAGCTCTCGCGCCCCGGCATCGCCGTGATCACCCGGTTCTCGATCTGGGGCATGAGCAGGGCGAACTCGTCGCCGCCGAAGCGGGCGCAGGTGTCACCCGGCTCGGCGTGGGCGCTGACCGCCCGCGCGACCTCACGCAGGACGTCGTCGCCGACCGCGTGGCCGTAGGCGTCGTTGAAGAACTTGAAGTTGTCCAGGTCCAGCACGGCCACGGCCAGCGCATTGCCTCCGCAGCCCGCCCGCTCGGCTTCCAAGCTCAAGCTCTTGTGGAAGGCGCGGTGGTTGGGCAGGCCGGTCAGCGGGTCGGTCGTCGCCAGCGCCTCCAGCCGCTGGTTCAGGGCGCGGTTCTCCAGGATCGCCAACACCTGCCGGGCCAGGATCAGCCCGACCAGGGCCAGCGCGCCCAGGAAGACCCCATGCCGCAGCATGGCCCGGCCCGGTGCCTGCTCGGTGTAGGCGACGAGCGCGGCCACGGGCAGGAAAACGGCATAAGGCAGGAACGACTTCCACAGCGGCGGGACGGTTTCCGTCTCGGCGCGGGGCGCGGGGGACACGTACCGGGCCGCCGACGCGGCCACGCCGACGGGCATGAAGCCGAGCGACCAGCCGACGTCGAGCAGCGAGCCGGTCGGGAAAGAGCCGCGCAGTGTCAGGTAGGCCCAGGCGGTGTCGTCCGCCACCACGACCAGCAGGCCCGCCGTGAGCAGGCCGTAGACGCCGCGCATCCCCGGAGTCCGCCCACCCAGCAGCAACAGGCACGCCACCAGCAGCACGTCCATCAGGGGATAGCACACGCTGACGATCCGCGACTCCAGGTTGTGGTGCGCGCCCAGGAAGATCGGGCCGGCGACGAAGAACCAGCTAAAAGTCAGGACCGCCGTCAGCACCATCAGCGCGTCCAGCGAAATGCGCAGGTGCGAGGCGACCGGCAGCGGACGGCGTGGCAGACACCAGATGCCCAGCAGCAGCAGCGGGTAGGCCGCCAGCGCCAGCAGATCACCGGCAGGTTTCGGGATGGGCGGCGGGTGGCCCAGGAAATCCGGGCAGATGATGTAGAACTGCGTGAGCGCGTAGCAGACGAGGCCCAGGCCGCAGAACAGCGGCACCCGCCAGGAGGGCATCGCCAGGCCGCGCCGGGGGCCGGCGAAGCACAGCAGCGCCGCGATGACGGCACCGGCCGTTTCCAGGACGTCATCGCCGAGATGGACGACGCGCGGCGAGACGGGGCGCAGCAGGAGCCAGGCCGTATAAACCGCGTGGAAGAGGATCGTGGTCAGGACTCCGGCACGGAGCCAGGCCTGGGTCGGGGAGGGGGACGTTCTCAAGGTCTTTCGTTCTCGCCTGAAGTTTTGCCCCGATGCCGAGATGGCTTCCTGCGGGCGATGGGCGGCGGTACCCTCTTGTTATCGGTAAAAGTACCATCGCTGTTCAGGGCGCGGGGGAGAAAGGATGGGCCGGGTATAATCCCTGCATGGCTTCCCATGCGAATTCCGCCCGCCTCTACGCCCAGGCCCAGCGCGTCATCCCCGGCGGCGTCAACTCCCCCGTGCGCGCCTTCAAGGGCGTCGGCGGCGACCCGCTGTTCATGGAGCGCGGCGAGGGGCCGTACATCTTCGACGTGGACGGCAACCGCTACATCGACCACGTCTGCTCCTGGGGGCCGCTGATCTTCGGCCACGCGCCCGCGCGGGTGGTCCAGGCCGTGACCGAGGCCGCCGCGCGCGGGACGTCGTTCGGGGCCAGTACGGAGGCCGAGGTGCGATTGGCCGAGATGATCGTGTCCGCCGTGCCCTCGGCTGAAAAAGTCCGCCTGGTCAACTCGGGCACCGAGGCCGTGATGAGCGCCGTGCGGGTCGCGCGCGGGTTTACCGGGCGGGACAAGATCATCAAGTTCGAGGGCAACTATCACGGCCATTCGGACGGCTTCTTGGCAAAGGCCGGCTCGGGCCTGACGACATTGGGGCTGCCCGACTCGGCGGGTGTCCCCGTGAACCTGACGCGCGACACGCTGACGCTGCCCTACAACGACGCCGCCATGTTCCGCGACGCGATGCGCGCCCACCCCGGCGAGGTCGCCTGCGTCATGCTGGAACCCGTGGCCGGCAACATGGGCGTGGTGACCCCCCGCGCGGACTTCCTCCACGCCCTGCGAGAATCGACCCAAGCTGACGGCGCGCTGCTGCTCTTCGACGAGGTCATCACGGGTTTTAGACTCGCCTACGGCGGCGCGCAGGAGCTGTTCGGGGTGACGCCGGACTTGACCGCCCTGGGCAAGATCATCGGCGGCGGCCTGCCGCTGGCCGCCTACGGGGGCCGGGCCGACGTCATGGACACGGTCGCGCCGGTCGGGCCGGTCTACCAGGCCGGGACTCTGTCGGGCAACCCGCTGGCCGTGGCGGCGGGCCTGGCACAATTGACTATGCTTTTGGAGCAGCGCGATACGATCTACACCGACCTGCATCACAAAATGCACCGGCTCGCCCACACGGCCAAAGAAACGGCCCGGACGCTCGGCCTGCCCCTGCGGGTCAACCGCCTAGGCTCGATGATGACGCTGTTCTTTACCGACGCCAAGGTCATCGACTTCGCCTCGGCCAAGACCGCCGACACGGCCCGCTACGGCGCGTTCTTCCGCGCGCTGCTGGAGCGCGGCGTGTACGCCGCCCCGTCGCAGTTCGAGGCCCTGTTCCTGAGCGCCGCCCACACCGACGCCGTGCTGGAGGAGACGACTCAGGCCGTCGTCGAGGCCCTGCATGTCGTGGCTTGACCTGGCCCGTGTTGACGAAACCGAGGACATCGACGACCCGGCCCAGCCCTTCCCCGAGATGGCCCGCTCGATGCGCGACGTCGCCCTCACGAACAGGCTCTTCGGCGGCACGGCCACGGTCGTGGGCCACGCCGCGCGCCTGCTGCGCCGAGTCCCGCCGGGCACCAGCATCCGTATCCTGGACATCGCCACGGGGAGCGCCGACATCCCCGCCGCCCTGCTGGCTTGGGGCCGGGGACGCGGCCTGGACCTCACGGTCGTGGCCGTGGACAACCACCCCGCCATGCTGCGCCTCGCCCGGCAGTCTACCACGGGCGTTTATCTGGCCCAGGCCGACGCCTTTGCCCTGCCCTTCGCCCCCAATTCCTTCGACCTCGCCCTGTGCGCGCTGGCTTTTCATCACTTCGGTTTCGAGGCCTCGGCCCGCGTCCTCCACGCGATAGACGGCCTGACGACGCGTGGATTCGTGGTCAGCGACCTGCGGCGCGACCTGCCGACTCTCTGGGGCGTCCAGGCGTCAGTCGCCGCCCTGCGCGCCCACCCCTTCACTCGCCACGACGCGCCTGCCAGCGTCCGCCGCGCGTGGACGCCGCCTGAGTACCGCAAGATGGTGGGGCTGGCGGGCGTCTCTGGTGTCCGCGTCTTCACGCCCTGGTACTTCCGCGTGGCTTTGGTGCAGGACAAAAACGGGTAGACTCAAGCCAGCAAGTCGCTTTAGATCGGCCCCTCCTTTGTCCTCAGTTTTTTCGTCCGATGTCGTGGTCGTCGGCTCCGGTCCGGCGGGTTCGGCCACGGCCCTGTTCCTGGCACGTGCCGGGTTTGACGTCGCCCTGCTCGACCGTTCTCCGTTCCCACGCGCCAAGCCCTGCGGTGAGTACCTCACGCCCGGCGCGGTCCGCCTGCTGCGCGACGAGATCGGCGTCATGCCCGAGTTGATGCGCCAAGGGGCGGCACGGCTGACGCGCGAAACGATCGTACCTCACCGGGCGGACCCGTTCGGGGGCTTGACCGACGCCCTGGCCTGCCCCCGGACCGTGACGGATGCCGTGCTGCGCGAAGCGGCACGGGCGGCGGGCGCGCGCGTCTTCGACGGCGTCAGCATCCGCGAGATTTTGCGGGACGGGACGGGCATTCGAGGTGTCTCCGGCGTGGACGGCAGCGGTGCCCCGGTCGAGTTCCGGGCAAAAGTCACGGTCGGCGCGGACGGCTCCCGGTCGCTTCTGGCGCGGACACTGGGCGTGGTCAAGCCTATCCCCCGCTTGCAGCGCATCGCGCTCGTGACGCACTACGCGGCAACGGGCGGTGATACGCAGTCAGTGACGATGCGCCTGCCGCGCGACGGCACCGACGCCTGCTGCGGCGTCGGGGCACCCTGCGGGCCGGATGGCACACGCAACGTCAACATCGTGGTCCCTTTATCGGAAGCGCCGGAAATGGCCGGACGCCGCCGGGAGTATTTCGAGTCGCGCCTCCGCACCGCCTTCCCCGAGGTGTGGGACGAGCTTCAAGGTGCCGCCATGACCGGCCCGCTGCTTTCGGTCGGCTGCTTCGGGCACCACACGACGCGGGCCACGGGCGACGGCGCGGCCCTGGTGGGCGACGCCGCCACGTTCATTCACCCGTTCACCGGCGAGGGCGTCTTTTTCGCCCTGCGCGGCGCACAGATGGCGGCGGAGACTATCGGGCGGGCATTGAAACTCGGCGACACCAGCCGGCACGGGCTGCGCGGGTACGACGACGCCCGACGCGCCGAGCTGCTGCCGCGCTACCGGCTCTGTGACCTAGTGCAGCGCGTGGTCCATTCCCCCACCCTGCTCGCCTGGGCATCCGCCCGGCTGCGCCGGTCGGAGCCGCTGACCGACCTGCTGCTGCGCGCCGTAGGCGACCTGGCCCGGCCGGCAGACCTGTTCTCGCTGAACACATTGCGGCTTGCGCTGTGAGCCTTTATGCACACTGAGAACACCGTCTATATGCGCGGGCCGAAGGCGCGGATATTTCAGCTCGCCGCCGACATCCAGGACTGGCCCGACCTGTTGCCGCACTACCGCGAGGTCGTCGTCTTCGAGCGTACCGACGACGGCAGCCGCAAGCTCGTCGAGATGGCCGCCGTGCGCGACGGCTTCCCCCTGCCGGGCCTGCGCTTCCCCGTCCGCTGGCGCAGCGTCCAGGTCTGCGAACCGGAGACGGGTCGTATCTTCTTCAAGCACACGGCGGGGATAGCGCTGGGGATGTGGGTCGTTTGGACCCTGGAAGACGACATCCGGGGGCGGGGCACACGGGTCACGATCAGCCACGACCTGACTTACCCGTTCCCCATGCTAAACGGCTGGTTTGCGCGGGACGTGGTCGGGGAACAGTTTGTCCACGCCATCGCCGGGCGGACGCTGGCGACGATCAAAAAGACCGTGGAAAGAGAAGCAGGGAAAGAAGCAAGGCCATGACAACCGAGAAGGCGCGTCGCGTGGTCGTGACGGGGATGGGGATTATTACGCCTATCGGCATCGGCGTGGACGGTCTGCGGGCGGGCCTGCGCGCGGGCCGCTCCGCCGTGGATACCATCACGGGCTTCGACACGTCGCCGTTCGTCACCCACATCGCCGCCCAGGTGAAAGACTTCGACCCCGCGCCCTACTTGGATGGCAAGAAGCTCAAGCGGCTGGACAAGTTTTCGCAGTTCGCCGTCGCGGCTTCTAAGATGGCCTTGGCCGACGCCGCCTTGGACCTGCGGACGGAAGACCGGGACCGCGTCGGCGTCTGCCTGGGCACGGCCTTGGGCGGCGTCGGCTTCGCCGAGACGCAGTACCCGGAGTTTTTGGCCCACGGCCCGCGCGGCGTCAACCCCATGCTGGCCCTGAGTGTCTTCAGCGGGGCCGGCTCGTGCAATGTCGCCATCGAGGTCGGTGCGACCGGCCCGGCCACGGCGAACGGCGACTCGTGCGCCTCGTCCCCGCTCGCCCTAGGCCGGGCCGTGGACTTCATCCGGGATGGGACGGCGGACATCATGCTGGCTGGCGGGTCGGAAGCGCCCCTGTCGCCGCTCTGCTTCGGCGCGTTCGCCATCATCCGGGCGATGAGCCAGCGCAACGACGACCCGCAGACCGCCTCGCGCCCGTTCGATGTCAACCGGGACGGCTTCGTCATGGCTGAGGGCGCGGCCATGCTGGTACTGGAGAGTTTGGAGCGCGCCCAGGCCCGCGGGGCGCGAATCTACGGCGAGATATTATCCCACGCCGCCACGAACGACTCGTTCCACATGACCCAGCCCCGGCCCGACGGCGTCCAAGCCGCCCGCTGCATGGCCCTCGCCCTGACGCGCGCGCACATCGTCCCGCACGAGCTGGGCTACGTCAACGCCCACGCCTCGGCCACGCTCCTGAACGACGCCGCCGAAACGCTGGCCTTGAAGCAGACTTTAGGCGACAGCGCCGCCACGGTGCCCGTCAGCGGCACCAAGGGCTACCACGGCCACGCCCTCGGCGCGACCGGCGCGTGGGAGGCGGCCATCACCCTGCTCGCCCTGCATGACGGCTGGCTGCCGCCGTGCATCAATCTTTTCGACCCCGATCCCGCCTGCGACCTGCCCCTGATCCGCGAACCCGGAGGCCGCGACGCCCAGATCGACTATGCCCTGTCCAACTCCTTCGGCTTCGGCGGCATCAACGCCTGCCTCGTCTTCGGGCGGGTTCCCTAAATCTTCCACGCCCCGTTCTCGTGGATGATCTGCCCGTCGGCGTAGATCGCCCCGCCGCCCGCTGGGGGGCGCATGTCGCAGACCATGTCCCAGTGGACCGATGAAACGTTCGTACCGCCGGTCTCGGGGTAAGCGTTGCCCAGGGCGAGATGGAACGTGCCGCCGATCTTCTCATCGTAGAGCGTGTTGCGCGTGAACCGCTGGACGCCGTAGTTGTTGCCCACGGCCACTTCCCCCAGAACCCGTGCACCGGAGTCGCTGTCCAGCATCGTCTCCAAGAAGGCCAGGCCGCGCGACGCCTCGGCTTTGACCACGCGGCCACCCACGAACGTCAGCCGCACGTCGTCTACCTCGTGCCCCAGATGGGCGGTCGGGAACGTGTAGCGGACCGTGCCCGCAGTGCTGTCTTCTACCGGGCCGGTAAACACTTCGCCGCTGGGGAAGTTCTTGTGCCCGTCCGAGTTGACCCAGAGCCGCCCGCCGACGCGCATCGTCAGGTCAGTCTCTTTGGCGACGAAGCGCAGCGTTTCGACGCCGTTCAGATAGTCCACATACCGCTGCTGCTCCGACGAGAACGCCCGCCAGACCGCGGCGGGGTCGGCCCGGTCCAGAAACATCGCGCGCAGCAAAAAATCTTCATAGTCAGCCAGTGACATCTTCGCGTTCTGGGCGGCGGCCTGCGTCGGGTACAGCGTCACGTTCCACTTGGCCGCGCCCGCCGAGGCCCGCGTGAACAGGGACTTGCGGGCCGTGCTGCTGGCCCGCTGCATCCGCGCCTGCCTCTCGGGGGCGACGCCCGCAAGGGCAGACGTGTTGGCGGGCGCGACGATGGCGCACAGGGCATCGATGGTGTCGTACTCGAACTTGGAAACCGGCGAAACCCAATCAAGCTGCTGGTCCGAGGCAGTCGTCAAGAGTATCTCCGCCGCCCCGTCCATCAGCACCTGCACATACGGGTGCGCCCCGGCCCCAAGCGCGGCCCGGTAGACCTCTTTCGCGAGTGGGATGGCGGCCTCATCGACCCGGATCAGCACCTGCTCATCAGGCTGAAGCGAGAGGCTGTAGTTGACGAGCGTTTCCGCCCACTTCGTCAAACGCGGGTCTGTCAAGCGTTCACCCTCGGCTTTTCTAGGAAAGCAATGCGGTTCTCCCAGTCCTCGCCGCTGAACCGCTCCCACAGCAGGATCAAGGCGCGGGTCAGAGTTCCAAAGTCATTGCTGGGAGCAGTGTGATCATCCACAAAGACAACCCCAGCATGGTTCTCTCCGACAGCATACAACTCTGCCAAGTATGTCGGGATCGTCTTCTGGTCATAGATCACAAGCGTCAGCCCTTCAGCACGGGCCGCTCGGAGCAAAGCCTTGTCCGCGCGTCCCTCAAAACTACCGCCCTGCCAAGTATGAACACTCTCAATGACTATGGCTGGACGATGTTGCTGGACTTGAGCGGCGGCTACTTGGCTCATATTCTCGTCAAGGAGAAGTTTTAGGCTCATCGCTACGAGTTCGGTCGGTCCAAGACGACACCGGCAAGGTCTTCATCTGTAAAGCTGATGCGCTCAATCTGCGGTAGGAGGCGCTTCAGGTAGTCATAACCCGACGCGGCCTGGGGAACGACGTCTGGAACGACCTCATCCATGGTGAGCCAGCCAATCACCAATTTTTCCTCCGAAGACAAAGGTTCGATGGCTTGTTCGTAGACTTAATAAAGTGCCATAATTTTAGTTTTTAGGAGGCTGATACGCTGAGATTAGGATCAGTCGGTCTAACGGCCAGGCTTATTTGTGGCACTGCCCGTCAAACTCTACTACAACGCTGAGGCAACGGCGGCGGTGGCGTCAGATGAGGGCCTTGTTGGGCCGCTGGCGGTGAAGGCTTCGGTACTATTAACCTAAGTTGCGTTTCTGGTTTTTGCGGTTTGGGCGCACAGTCGAGCCTCTGGTAGAATGGAAGTACCACCCACCAAACCACCGGAGGCCGACCATGCAGGATCATTTTACCGAACGCATCAT
>JAABUJ010001003.1_pt1 | contig 46038 bp, 42 predicted proteins | sample 5559131 | NCBI WGS metagenome assembly JAABUJ01 (sample SAMN10711875, study PRJNA513366) | rock metagenome | isolation source: Antarctica rocks | place: Antarctica: Victoria Land, Mt New Zealand nord | collected 2016-01-07
CGCGCGGCGGCGGGGGGGGCGGGGGGGGGCGGGGGGGGCGCGCGCGCCCCCGGCCGGGGCCGGGGGCGGGGGCGCCCGGGGCGGGCGCCCGGCCCCCCCCCCCCCCCCCCCCCCGCCACCCTGCATCCATGCTCCCTCCTATTCCTGCTTTCCTGAGGAGGTCGTTGGGTTCGTTCCGCCTCGATCCGGGGTGATCCTTGGGTTCGTTCCGGACGAGATGGCAGGCCAAAAGGGTGATTCATGGGAAGACGGAGTGCCTAATTGGACATTATTATGCTTTTATGAAATCCTAATTGCCCGTCGAGCAACTGCCTTCTCGGAGGGCGAAACGAGGTCATCGCTCGTGGAGTCTCGATCACCAGGGAGCGGCCGAGGGCCAACGCGGGCCCTTCTCGGGTTGACGCTTCGGACCCGAGCGGCTACCTTCCCCGCCGACTGTCCCGTCCATCGCACGCCTTCGACTCCACCTCCGAGAGATTGACGCGGGCCTCGGTCCGGCTGACGCCGACCGGGGCCGAGCCGCCGCCGAGGGGCGGGACAATCGGGCGACCGGCCTCGGTAGGCCGGCCCCAATCGGGCGCCCGGACGATCGCGTGGGGAGGTGACGTGCGGGCTCACGACCAGACGGACGTCCGCCGCCGGCGTCTCGCCGGCGCCTGGCTCCTCTCCCTCGCCGCCGCGTTCGCCACCACTACCCCGGGCCCGAGCTGGGGCGGGGATCCCCCCGTCGCCACCTGGAAGGGCGACGAGAGGGACCCGATCCGGCTCGCGGCCGACCGGGTCCAGACCTGGTCCGAGGGAGACGTCGACTACGTTCTCCTGGAGGACCGCGTGGAGGTCATCCAGGGGGACGTCTCGCTCCGGGCCCAGCGGGCCGTGGCCCGGATCGCCCGGGCCGGGCGCGTGGGCGGGACGACCTACCGGGTCGAGCTTTACGTCGAGGGGGACGTCCGCGATCCGGGCGACCCCGGGGCCAAGTTCCCCGAGGTCCGGACTCGGCTGGCGACCTCGGCCAAGGTCGGTTTCTCGGTCCGCCTCCCCGGCGGACACCACGAACTGAATCAACCTCCCCAGGGACTCCCGATCCTCGCCCGGGCCTTCCCCGGGCCGGCCCCGACCCGTCCGAATCCGGGGGCCGTCGAGGAAACCTCGGCGAGCCGGCCCGCCCCGGCCGCCGAGCAGGGCGACCCGGTCGAGCTGGCCCTGCCGGTCGCGTCGGCCACCGCCATCCCGGCGAAGCTGGGACCGATCCCGGTCGCCGCCGTCCGTCCAGCCGGGCCGATCCCGGCGACCCGCGACCCCGAGGTCCGGCGGGCCCAGGCCGTCGACGCTCCCGGGTTCCTGGACAACTTCTCGTCGGCCCAGCCCGTGCCCGACCCGGCACCGCCGACGGACCTCCCGCCGCTGGCCCCGGACTCGGTCCCGCTGGGCCCGTCCAGCGCCCCGCCGGTGATCGACCCGCCGACCGACCTCAACCCACTGCCCGACGCCGCTCCCCGACCCCCCGCCGACGTCACCGCGGGGGAGGTGTCCCCGGTCGTCCCGGGCTCGCAGCGGGTCACGACCATCTATCCCCGGGGCCTGGGCAAGATCGAGTTCGAGATGCTCCCGCAGGTCGAAGGCGGCCCGATGGTCCTGATCATCCGGAACGGCGTCAACATCCAGACCAAGACCAAGGAGCAGGGGATCGTCGACATCGAGGCCGACAACCTCGTCATCTGGCGACGCTCGGAGGGGAAGCTCGGCCCGCCCCGGCTCGACATCAACAGCCAGCTCATTGACAACCCGACCGACCCGCTCGAATTCTACCTCGAAGGCCACGTGATCTTCCGCCAGGACCAGCTCATCTACCAGGGCAAAAGCGACCAGCGGACCTACCAGGCCGAGCGGGCCTACTATGACGTCCGCCAGGACCAGCTCCTGGTCCTCAACGCCCAGGTCGAGCTGTTCGCGCCCGGCCTGGTGACCCCGACCAAGATCAAGTCGCCCCGGATCATGCAGTTCCACCCGATGGTCGCCGGGCCCGACGGCCGGGTCGCGCCCAGCTCGCTGGTGGCGCTCCAGGCCGACCGGACGGTGACCACCGGGAGCCGGTTCGCCAACCCCGGGTATCGCTTCACCAGCCGGTCCATCGACGTGACCCAGGTCGTGGACACCCAGGCCGTCCCCGACGCCGGCGACCAGGCGTTCAACAAGGACGACCTGACCTGGCAGATCGACGCCCGCCAGAACTTCTTCTTCTTCGGGCCGCTCCCGGTCTTCTACTGGCCCCGGCTCTACGTCGAGGCCGACGACCTCGACCCGCCGCTCCAGGGGATCTCCTTCGCCAGCAACAACTTCTTCGGCCAGCAGGTCCGGACCGACTTCGACGTCTTCAACCTCCTGAACCGGCGGCACCTCCCCGAGATCGACGTCTGGAACCTCGACGTCGACTACCTCAGCGCCCGCGACAAGCGCCCCGGCCAGGGGATCGCCCTGGGCAACGAGATCGGCTGGTACGGCAGGGATCTCATCAATGACATCAAGGACCCGTTCCACAAGGATAAGACCCTCAAGCCCAGCGGGTTGACCAACTACGCTGGCTACTTCGACGTCTATGGCCTCTTTGATGGATCCCGCGATGTCCTCGGCGGCGGTACTGCGGTGATCACCAACTCGCCCAATCACAACGCCGCGGGCCGGGCCGGCTTCTCCCGGATCTCCAACCCGACCTACCAGACCTTCCGGGGCCGGGTGACCTTCCGGCACATGCAGTCGCTCATGGCCGCCGACGCCCCGCTCGACGAGGACTTCCGGATCAACGCCGAGGTCGGGTTCTTCTCCGACCGGAACTTCCTGGAGCAGTACTACAAGCGGCTCTTCGACACCGGGCTCGACCAGGAGAACCTCCTCTACCTGATCCGCCAGCGCGAGAACCGGGCGGCCACCCTGCTGACCGAGGTCAACCTCCAGACCTTCAACACCGAGACCCAATGGTATCCCAAGGGGGATTACTACCGCCTGGGCGACTCGCTCCTGGGCAACCGGCTGACCTACTTCCAGCACACCGGGGCCGACTTCGCCAACGTCCACACCGCGGCCGAGGTCAACAACCGGACCATCTTCGCCTTCCTGCCGACCGACCCGGTCTCCAACACCAGCGGGACGTTCCAGAGCGGCCGGCTCTACACGACCCACGAGCTTGACGCCCCGCTCAATTTCAAGTTCCTCCGGGTCACTCCGTACCTCCAGGGGCAGGCCGTCGGCTGGAACAACCAGATCCAGGGGCACGCGGTCGGCCGGCTCTGGGGGGCCGTCGGGGCCCGGGCCGACCTGACTCTCTGGAAGAAGTATCCCAACGTCGAGAGCGAGCTCTTCAACGTCCACGGCCTGAACCACAAGATCGACTTCGTGGTCGACGCCCGCGACGCCTACTCCAACGTCCCGCTGAACAGCATCGGCGTCCAGGACGACCTCGACGACAACGCCTACGAGTACAGCCGCCGCTTCTTCACCCTGAACACCTACGCCGGCGGGGTCCTCCCCATGCAGTACGATCCCCGCTTCCTGCTGCTCCGCCGGGCCCTCTCGCCGATCACGGGGCCCACCGACATCCAGGCGTCCATCGAGACAATCAAGCTCGGGATCCACCAGCGACTCCAGACCAAGCGGGGCCAGGAAGGCAAGCGACACATCAACGATTACATGGTCTTTGACCTGGACACCACCTACTTTCCCCAGGCCAGCCGCGACAACTTCGGCAAGCCGTTTGGCCAGAACTTCTACAATTACGAATGGTACTTCGGCGACCGGACCAGCTTCGTGTCCTACGGATGGTTCGAGTTCTTCAAGATCGGCGGGAGCCCGAACTACACCATCCCCCAGGGCCGGAACGACCCGTTTGGCCTCCGGATCATCACCTCGGGGTTCTCGATCACCCGGATCCCCAAGGGGAACATCTTCGTGGGCTACACCGTGGTCAACACCGGACCGATCAACACGTCGGCACTCAACGCCCAGTACAGCTACTGGATGACTCCCAAATACTTCATGACGGTCAGCGAGTCGTACGACTTCGGCAACGGGATCCTGCTCGGGGCCACCGGCTCGATCACCCGGATCGGGGCCGACTATTTAACCTCGGTTGGCCTGGCCGTCAGCCCGCTCCAGCACAGTTATATGTTTCAGTTCGAGATCTCGCCGAGGCTGAGCCCGAACCTCCGGCTCGGCTCGTCGCAGGGCCTGACCCGATTGGACAGCCGGTTCGCCCCGGTCGAATAATCATGGCACGCACACCACTCCTGCCCGCCGCGCCGGCCGAGCCGTCGCCGTCTTCGCCCTTCGACGAGCCGCCCGAAGGCGACTGGTCGGCCCCGATCCGGGCGCGCGCCGGCCGCCGGAACCTCCGCGAGAAGCTCGTGGCCGGGCTCAGTGGCTGGAAGCACGCGATCCGGGGCGATTCCAGCTTCTTCGCCCACGGCTACCGGGTGCTCCTGGTGGCCCTGACCGCCGCGATGCTCGGGGTCGGCTACCAGGGGTGGATCGTCCTGGTGATGGCCGCCTGCATGATCTTCATCGCCGAGCTGAACCACAGCGCCATCGACACCCTGGCCCGGGCCATCGGCGACCCCGAGGAGCCCCGGCTCAAGGTCGCCCGCGAGATCGCCGCCGGGGGCGTCCTCGTCGCCGTCGTCGGCTCCGCCGTCGTCGTCGGGGTGATCCTCGCCCTCAAGTTCGGCGAACTCCTCGGCTGGTGACCCCCCTTCCGGATGCCGCGATCCCGGGCCTTACTGCCTGGCGTGAAGGGCCCGGTGCGCCTCGTCGTCGGGAGGGCGGGTGTCGCGGCCCCGGCCGGAGGTCAGCTCGATCCGGCTGAGGTACTTGACGTTGGCGCAGTCGTCGAGTTCGCCGCTCTGGCAAACCGAGGGGTCGCGGATCAGGAGCCGGACCGGGCCGCCGTGCTCGACGTCCAGCGGAGTCTCCCCGACCCGGTAGACCACGACGCCCTGGCCGCGGATCAGGTCGAGCGGGATCGAGACGTGGAAGTCGTCGCGGTCGGCGTGGAGGGTCACGTGCGACGCCCCGAGCCTGGGGCCCGCCCGTCCCAGGAGCGACTCCAGGGTCACCCCGTCGCCCTTCCGGCCGGGCTGGAACCGCGAAACGTCGCGGACCCGGTCCGTCTCGGGGATCCCGTCCAGATCCTCCAAGGTCACCCCGAGGGGACGCTCGACCTCTCCCTCGAACCGCAACAGCACCGGCGAATCCGACATGGTTTGGCCCCCTCCGCCCCCGGGTCTCTCCGCCATTGTAGGGGGAATCGGGCCCCGAGGAAGCCCGGCCCTCGGGCCCGACCCCGGGGGCGGTGTTTCGGGGTGTGAGTAGTTCTACTGTCTCGGGCGGTTGAAATTACTTAACCGTTATTGCATCATCAACTTCCATGACGGAGCTACGCGGAACGAGGGTCGAATATGGAACGACGATATGAACTTTAACTCCAAAAGATGCTCGCCCAGGCCGAGGTCTCGCCCGAACTGATGCAGGGCCTATCCGGTCGACTCGAAAGTTTCGTCGAGCCGTTCGCCGCGTCCCTCCTCCAGCCCGAGCAACGGCGTCATGCCACCGAATATCTGACCGGCCTGCTCTCCAAACTCCCCAGGAAGTCGGGCGAGGCCATCGCATCGGATCCGGAGCGACAACGGGCCGGAGTTCGCCGACGAGGCCGTGAGGTCGTGGCTGGAGGCGACCGGCTCGGGAGCGTCGTTCGTGGCCCCGGCGAGCCCGTGGCAGAACGGCTACGCGGAGTCGTTCCACAGCCAGTTGCGTGACGAGTTCCTGAACCGCGAGGACTTCGAGAGCGAAGCCCAGGCCCAGGCCCTGGGGACGCTCTGGAAGGGGGAGTCCAATACCGAACGACCGCACAGTTCCCTGGCCTACCAGACCCCGTCCGAATACGCCGCCAGATTCGAGAGGTACGTGTCTATTGATGAGAAATCATCCGATACACAAACATGTTAACATATTAACACTTGACTGCCATTATTCCTGGACCAGGAAATGGGGAGCAGGCCACTGATGAAAGTCTCGGTAGCCATAGCAACGGCGGATCTCGGCGGCATGATCCCAGCGTTTCTCGCCCGTCGCATAGCGCCTCAAGCCATCGGTGTCGGCGACGCCCAGTTGTCTGGCGAGGTGGGTCACGACTACCGAGGGGATTTCGGTCAGATCGGCCAAGAAGGTGCCCAGAAACCGCACGGTCCCGACCTGCGTTGCGAACCCGAGACGGTTGTGATAGCCGCGGTGCCGTGCGATGAGGCCCCGATCCTTGTCGTCGAGGTGGAAGTAGCGTTCGAGTTGGGCAATCGATGGCTCGCCCGCGTAGCGGCCGTAGCGCCGTTGCTGATCATCGGTCAGGAAGGCGACAGGCATCCCAAACCCTTCCTGAAATCACCGATCCGCCTCGGTGTCAGGTGCCAAATAGGGTCACCACCCCCGAGGCATCGGCAGACCCTGGAAATCATCGGCTTCCCAAAGCCGAGATCCTGTGACAAGATGGGTGTACCCAAAATGTCAGGATGGTCCAATGCGAAGGCCGGCCCGCTATCATGGAGTTCGCTCGAGTAGGTCGGTGCGCTGAGCTTGGGCGTTTGGTGGCGGGTGGCCCGGGTGCGGAAACCTTGTGAATGCCACCCACACGCGTCGATCCTTCAAGGGACAGCACCATGATCCGTCTCGTCACCATCAGCGTCGTGGCCATTTCCTTGACTACGGGGGCGGTCGCAGGCGAGCCATTACTGTCTCATGGCAGCCCGGCGCCGAAGCTCGAGGCGGGCCTGTTCCTCTGCGGCCCGGCCCTCGCCGGCCTGTCGCCTGGGACAGTTTACGTCATCGAGTTCAGCGGGACGGAATGCGCCCCGTGCCTCAAAGCGATCCCGCATCTCGAGGAGTTGCAGCGCAAGTACAAACAGGTCGTCTTCCTGAGCGTGTTCTCCGAGCCTGCGGACGACGTGCGCCGGTTCCTCGACGGCCCTGGGAAGGCGATCACGCTGCGCGTCGTCTGTGACCCGGACCATGCCCTAAAGGAGGCGTGGTCGATTGCCGCCGCGCAGTTTGGGATCCCGCAAGTCTTCGTGGTGGATGGCGCGGGCAAGATCGCCTGGATCGGGGACCCATGGGGCCTCGACGAATCGCTCGCTCGGGTGGTTGCCGGGAAACCGATCGATGCAGTCGAGGAGATGCGCCGGCGGATCGAAAAGGGTGAACATCAGTTGCGGAGACGGATCTACGAACGGGCGATGCAAGCCGAAGAGGTGAGCCGGCAACGTGTGACCTCGCTCATACAGCAACGAGAACTGAAGCAGGCCATCCGTGTGCTTAATGAACTGATCACAACCTATCACGATCTTCCGAGCAATGTTGATGCATTCCGGGCTAGGAAGCTCTTCGTCCTTGGCCTTATTCCGGGCCTGGGCGAGGAGGCGTTCTCCCTCGCGCTCGAGTTGGCCGTCGATGCGCGGTTGAAGGGCAGCCTGACGGCCGAGGCTGCGGCCAATTACATGATGAATCATTACGAAAATTGTCTCCCGGAGAACCGCGATGAGCGGATGCTCCACCTGGCCTTGGCGGCGCTGGGTAACGCCACCGTCCCGGGTGAGGAATCCTTGAGGTCGCTGAGCGACCGATCCAGCCATTTCCAAGCCCTGTCTCGTGCCTACGGTCTCCGCGGTGATCGGGCGCGCGCGGGGGCAGCACTCCGGCCAGCAATCACGTCCGAAGAGAAGGTGTACGAGCACCTTCGGGCTGAGAAATACAGCGAAGAGGACTTGAAAGAGCAAACGATGCGGATTGCCAGGCTCAAAGAACGAATTACGGGATATGGAGTGAAATAATTATTACATAATTGTGAGCCGACGGGTAACCTCGCGCCGCAGCGAACCCGGCCCGCCTCATCAATCAGGGTATAGCCCTATGTAACAGGATAGCGGGGTCGAGGGCCGTGGTGGTCCTGCCAGAGCCATTGACCCTGGGAGGGTTCGGCGTGGTCGCCTGCTATTGCCGTGTCTCATCGGCGCGTCAGAAGACCGACAGCCAGAAGCCCGAGATCCGAAGATGGCTCCAAAGCAATGGGATCGACCCGGCCACGGCCGAGTGGTTCGAGGACAAGGAGACCGGGCGGACTCTGAATCGTCCGGCGTTCGATCGGCTGCAAAAGTCGATCTTCGCCGGGACGGTCAAGATGGTGGTGGTCTGGAAGCTGGACCGCCTCTTCCGCCGTCAGCGTGACGGCACGAATCTGCTGGCCGAGTGGTGCGAGCACGGGGTCCGCGTGGCGGCAGTGACTCAGCAAATCGACCTCAGCGGCGCGGTTGGCCGCATGGTCGCGAGCGTGCTGTTCGGGCTGGCGGAGATCGAGTCGAAGTACCGGCAGGAACGGCAAGCGGCGGGGATCGCGGTGGCAAAGGAGCGGGGCGTTTATCGCGGCCGTCAGCGGGGTACCACCAAGGCCCCACCTCCACGTGCTCAAGAACTCCGCGGCCGCGGCCTCACGGTGCAGAAAATCGCTGCAGCCTTGGGCGTGAGCCGGCGGACGGCTCTGCGGTATCTAGCCACGGCAGCAGCGCCCTGATCGTGTGAGCCCCTGAGTCGGTCCGGGAATCCTGTTCAGACGAGACAGCCAACAAGTGGGCAGACGGCCGAGAGACCCTTGCGCCGGTTTTCTGTTCCAATGCTACTCACGCCCCGTTTCCCCTTCGGCCCTGGATGGGATCCTCGCCGGGGGTTTTCGCGGTTAAGATGGACCGGTCGCCGGCCCGGACCGGGGACGACCGCCCTCGGCCGGCACCGCGACGCGGGGGCCGGCTCCGGCCCCGAGGAGCCCCGAGCCGATGCCTCGCCTGGAGAAAAAGCACTCGCTGGCCACCCGCGCGTTCCACGGGGCGAACGTGCCGATCCTGGCGGTCATGATCTGGAGCGGCCTGCTGATCTACTGGGCCAACGACGTCTACGCGATTCGGATCGGCGGCCGAGTCTTCCATTTCTTCCCCGACTGGTTCTACCAAACTTTCCACGTCGGTTCCCGGCTGGGCGAGGGGATGGCCTGGCATTTCGCCTTCATGTGGCTGTTCGCCCTGAACGGGCTGCTCTACGTCGCCTACACCGGGTTGAGCGGGGAGTGGCGACTCCTCGTCCCGAACCGCCACTCGATCGCCGAGGCGTTTCAGGTCGTCCTCCACGACCTCCACATCCGCCGCGATCCGCTTCCCCGGCGGAAGTTCAACGGGGCCCAGCGGCTGGCGTACACCGGGGTGATCGCGATGGGGGCGGGGTCGCTCCTGACCGGCCTGGCGATCTACAAGCCGGTCCAGCTCTCCTGGCTTGCCGCGAGCCTGGGCGGCTACGAGGCGGCCCGGATGGAGCATTTCGCCCTGACGATCCTCTACGTCCTCTTTTTCGTGGTCCACATCGCCCAGGTGATGAAGTCGGGGTGGAACAACGCCCGGGCGATGATCATCGGGTCCGAGGTCACCGCCGACGGAGAATCGAGCGATGAAGATGCCGAGCGTGCCGGAGTCGCCGGCCGACGATGAGGTCGCCCGCCGGCTCCGGGCAATGACCCGTCGCGGCTTCGCCTGGGGAGGGGCCTCGGCCCTGGCCGCCCTGGCGGCCTGGCGATGGGTCGCGACCCGACCCAATGACCAGGGCGTCCCCTGGCCGCTCCGTCGGGTCCTGGAGTTCGACGAGCGGGTCCACCGGGCCGTCTTTGGGCCGTTCAAACCGGCCCCGGCCTTCCCCGCCTCGGCGAGCCGGACGCCCCGGGTCAACGGCCGGATCGGGATCGACCTGGGGCTGAACGTGGACGCCTGGCGGCTCAAGGTCGCCGGGCCGGGCGGGTCGAAGTCTTATACTCTGGCCGAGGTCAAGGCCCTGCCCCGGGTCGAGATGACGACCGAGCTGAAGTGCATTGAGGGCTGGAGCGTGGTCGTCACCTGGGCCGGAGCCCGCCTGACCGACCTCGCCTCGGCCTCGGGCCTGGCCACCCGGAGCGGCCGGCCGATCGACCTCCGGGACTCGCCCGGGGACGTGATGCCCTTCGCCTCGGCGGCGACCCCCAACGCCGCCTATTACGTTGGCCTCGAAGCCGACGGGGCCTTCCACCCGCAGACCCTCCTTTGCTACGAGATGAACGGCCGGCCCCTGGAGCCCCTCCACGGGGCCCCGCTCCGGCTGGCCGTGCCCATCAAGTACGGGATCAAGAGCCTGAAACAAGTCGGCTCGATCGCCTTCACCGAGGCCCGGCCCATCGACTACTGGGCCGAGCGGGGCTACGACTGGTTCGCCGGCCACTGAGAAGCGATCCGGTCTATTTCCTGAGTCGTGGCAATGGGATATGGAAAATGGATGATGGTTGATGGGTGAGAGATCCCCGGAGATTTCCCCGGCATCGGCATCGTATGCCTTCCCGTTTATCGGCCATAACTCATCGGCCATCAACCATGTTCGATCCCGGATAGCCACTGACCGATTCCGACCCACAGGGAGCAGCCACGATGATGATCCGGATCGCCGCGACGCTCGCCCTCCTCGGAGCGACGACCCTGGCCCCGGCCCGGGGCGACGGGCCGGCTGCGGAGGCCCGCAAGAAGGTCCTGGTCGAGCTCTACACCTCGCAGGGGTGCGACTCCTGCCCGCCGGCCAACGAGTTCCTCGGCGAGCTGGCGAAGCGGGGATTCGGCCCCGACCAGGTCGTGCCCGTGGCCTTCCACGTCGACTACTTCAACCAGCCCTGGGCCGACCCGTTTTCGAGCAAGGACTACAGCAAGCGCGAGCTGGCGTACAACGCGGTCAAGAAGCGGAACGACCTGTATTTCACGCCGATGATGATGGTCGACGGCCGCTTCCCGATGCTCGGCTCGAACCGGACCGAGGCCGCCGCCTCGATCCGGAAGGCCATGGCGGAACGGCCGGGGGTCTCGCTCCGGCTGGCTTTGACGGGGACCGGGCCGGATCGGTCGCTGGCGGTCGAGGTTGGGCCGCTCGCCTCCTCGATCGCCGGCCGCGACCTGATGGTCGGGGTGGCGGTCACCGAGGGGCCGGTCTCGACCCGGGTCACGTCGGGCGAGAACGCGGGCAAGACGCTGGTCGAGCATTTCGCGGTCCGGTCGTTCGCCTTCCAGAAGGCGAAGCTCGATGCTTCGGGGTCGCGGGGCTTCGCGTTCCCGCTCCGACTCGGGGCCGACCCGGTCGCCCGGAATTGCCGGGTCGCCGCCTTCGTCCAGGACTGGGACGGGGGGATCGTCTACCAGGCCGATTCTCTCCCCTGGGAGGCCGAGGTCGGGGCCCGCTGATCGATCAGCGGCGGAGCCCCGCGTCCACCGAGGCGGCCCGCCTCCGCTCCTTGATCCGGGCGTACTCGTCGCCGCCCAGGAAGATGTTGGCCATGTCGTCGCGGGGGTTTGGCAGACTCCGGCCGACCCAGTAGGCGACGTCCTTGGGGTGGGCGGGCCGTTCGAGGACGTCGCGGAAGAGGCCTCGGATGAAGCCGGGGAGGTCGCCCCCCTGCTCGGCGTAATATTCGGGCGAGGTGAAGTGCCTCAGGCTCGCCCGGTTTTCCTTGAGCCGTCGATTGATGAGGCGGGCCCGGGGGTCGTTCAGGTCCTCGAATCGCTTCATGTCGGCGGTCGCGGTGATCCCGACGCGCATGTCGTAGGTCAGCCGTTCGGGCAGGCTCCCGTGGGCGAGCGTGGCCAGGATCATGTGGCAGAAGACCAGCGGGGCGAGCCGGCCGGACCGGCGGTAGAGCGCGATCCAGGCCACGCCGGCCAGCAGGGTGATTGCCACCAGCGTGGGGCTCGGCAGGTGGATCAGCGCGAAGGTCGCCGCCGCCAGGCCCGTCCCGGCCCACTTGCTCCGGGTCAGCTCGAAGCAGACCGGCCAGAGGAACATCTGCAGCGCGAGCTGCTGCCCGAGCGCCGCGGCGAACTTGCCGACCAGCCAGTTGGCCAGCTTGATCGGAGGCTTGGCGAGGAAGAGGAATTCGAAGGTCTCGTTGGGGTCGCCCACCAGGCTCGCCCCGATCATGAGCAGGGCCGAGAGCCCCACGCCAACCGCCAGCGCCTCGGACCAGGCCCGGCCGACGCCGAGGGCGGGCCCGGGAGCGACCGGCCCGGCCCGCCGCCGACGCTCGTGCGAGATCAGGACCACGGCCGCGATCGCCCCGTAGATCAGGACGTTCAGCCAGGCGGGGCCGTGGGCCCGGAGGTGCCAGAGCTCCAGTTCGAGCAGCCCCACGACCGAGGCCAGCTCCAGCGCCGGGGCGAGTCGCCCGATGGGCCGGGAAAGGGGCTCGGAGGTGGCGGCGATCGATGCGGCGTCCATGCCTGATCTCTCCAGGACGGGGCGGGGGAGGCGCAGGCCCGGTGGTATCCGCGATCCGGCCGAAAAGGTCCAGGGGAATCCGCGCGGGGCCGGTCAGTCGTAGAGCAGGAACGGCGCCCGCCGCTCGCGGAATTCGGCCTCGTCGACCGACCAGAGGGCCCGGAGGTCTTCGAGCTCGTCCGGGGTCGGGCCCGTGTCGATCAGCCGCCGCTCGCGGTCCGAGCCGAACAAAAGGTCGATGGCGACCGGCTCGACCACGAACTCGTAGCTCTCGCGACGCCAGGCGAACCGCTCGGGATGCTGCTCGCGGGCGGCGGCGATCATGGCGGTGTAGAACGCCACCGGGGCGAAGCTCGACGGGTCCTCGACGTGCGGCTGGACGCCCGAGCAGGTCTGACCGGCGTGCTTGTGGAAGGTCGGGCGGAACGAGCAGGCGCGGGGGAGGGCCCCACGCGACCAGGCTCCCGGCTCGGCCAGCGGGTCGGGGTCGAGCCAGGGGGCGCCCCAGAGCTCGAACGGCCGGGTCGTCCCCCGCCCCTCCGAGAGGTTGGTCCCCTCGATCAGGCAGCCGCCGGGATAGACCAGGGCGGTATCGGGCGTCGGCATGTTGGGCGAGGGGAGGACCCAGGGCAGGCCCGTCTCGGCCCAGCCCATCGACCGGGACCAGCCCTGGCAGGGGACGACCGTCAGGTCGAGGTCGAGGGCGCACTCCTCGACGAACAGCCGGGCCAGCTCGCCGACGGTCATCCCGTGCCGGATCGGGACCGGGTGGGCCCCGACGAAGCTCTCGAAGCCCGGTCGGATCGTCGGCCCCTCGATCGCCAGGCCGCCGATCGGGTTGGGGCGGTCGAGGACGAAGAACCGGAGCCCAAGCGGCGCGGCGGCCCGCATCGCGTAGAGCATCGTGGCCGCGAACGTATAGTAGCGGCTTCCCACGTCCTGGACGTCGAAGACCAGGGCGTCCAGGTCGTCGAGCTGCTCGGTGTCGGGCGTCAGGCTGGCGGGGGTCGGCCCATACAGCGTGTGGACGGGGACACCGGTCCGGGCGTCGAGACCCGAGGCCACGCCGACCATGTCCTGGGCGTCGGCCCGGATCCCGTGCTCGGGCCCGAAGAGGGCCGCCAGCGCGACGCCGGGGGCTCCCCGGAGGTGGTCGGCGACGTGCCGGATCCGGCGGTCAACCGACGTCGGGTTGGCAATCGCCCCGACCCGGAGGCCACGCAAGACGGCGAAGCCATCGGCGACCCAGCTATCCAACCCCGTCGCCACCCGAGGGATTCTCGCGCTCATGGGAGCAACGCCCGGCGGGCCAGGGCCAGGGCCCCCTCGACCGGGTCGCGGACCGGCGTGGCCTGGACCTCGTATCCCCGCTCGACGAGCCGGTGGATCAGGACCCGCGAGACCGGCGGGCTGTTGAGCAAGAAGCTCCCGGCCATCGCCAGCGGGAGCGGGCCAGGGCCCAGACCGAGCCGGCGCGCCGCTGCGGCCACCATCCGGGCCAGCTCGTCGCCGGCCGGTTCGAGGATCTCGGCGAGGACCGACGGGTCGTCCTCCGCCGCCGCCACCACCGCCGGGGCCAGCGCCGCGATCCGGGTCCGGTCGACCCCCTCGCGGTAAACCGCCGAGACCAGTTCCGACGTCCCGCCGACGCCCAGGGCCCGGCAGAGCCGATCCGAGAGGGGGTCGGGGTCGGGACGGTCGCCGGCCCGCCCGTCGGCGTGGCGGGCGACCTTCCGGAGTCCGGCCAGGGCCACCGAGTAGCCGCTCCCCTCGTCGCCGAAGAGGTGGCCCCAGCCGCCCGACCGGGCCGACCGGCCGTCGGGCGACCGGCCCACGGCGATCGAGCCGGTCCCCGCGATCACCCCGACGCCCCAGCCCTCGGGCGTTCCCGCCGCGACGACGAGGTCGCCATCATTGGCCAGGATCAGCCGGCCGGCCCAGGCCGTCGCCCGCGCCCAGTCGTCGAGCCATCGGCGGTCCTCGGGCCGGTCGAACCCCGCCAGGCCCAGGCACGAGACCGCCACCGGCCCGACCTCCAACCCGGCGTCGGCGAACGCCGCCCGGATCGATCGGTCGAGCCCCTCGCGGGCCGCCTCGGCACCAACCGCCTTGATGTTCGACGGCCCGGCCACCCCGCGACCCAGGACCCGGCCCTCGCCATCGGCCAGCCAGGCCGTCGTCGAGGTCCCCCCGCCGTCGACCCCGAGCAATTCGGGTAGACTCATCCCCCATCCTCCTTGAGTGCCCCCGCGACCGCATCCCGGACCTGCCCGCCGTGCCGCTGCAGGAGCCCGGCCGCGACCCCGGGCTCAACCTCCGCCAGCGCCGCCACCAGCGCCCGCTTGAGGTTCCCCGAGCATCGGGCCAGCAACCCGGCGGCCTCGTCGTCGCCGATCCCGGCCAGCTCGCGGAGGATCCGGCGGGTCCGGATCCGGAGCTTCTCGTTGGTCGGCTGGAGGTCGATCATCCGGTTTCCCATCGTCTTGCCGATCCGGACCATCGCCCCGGTGGTCAGCATGTTCAGCACCAGCTTGGTCGCCGTCCCCGCCTTGAGTCGGGTCGAGCCGGCCAGGATCTCGGGGCCGACCAGCGGGGCGATCTCCAGGTCGACCAGTTTCCCCAGGAGGCTCGGTCGGTTGCACGCCAGCCCGACCGTGAACGCCCCCCGGGCCCTGGCTTCCTCGACTGCCCCCAACACATAAGGCGTCCGCCCCGAGGTGGCGATCCCGACCAGGAGGTCATCCGGCCCGACCTCGATCGCCCGGACCTCCTCCCGTCCGCGCTCCCGGTCGTCCTCGGCCCCCTCGACCGCCCGGGTCAGGGCCGTCGGGCCCCCGGCGATCAGGCCGACGACCATGGACGGGTCCGAGTTGAACGTCGGCGGGCACTCCGAGGCATCCAGGACCCCGAGCCGCCCCGAAGTCCCCGCCCCGACGTAGACCAGCCGCCCCCCCCGGCGGAAGCGGTCGGCAACCTCGTCGATCGCCCGCGCGATCGCGACCGACTCCGCCCGGACGGCCTCCACCGCCACCGCGTCCTCGGAGTTCATCAGGGCGACGATCTCGGCGGCCGAGAGCCGGTCGAGGCCCTCCGAAAGCGGGTTGAGGGCCTCGGTCAGCAGGTGGTCTTCGAGGGGCATGCCGGTCTCTTGCATTGGGTTCCGGCTAGAAAATGAATGGATGAATCCCTCGAACCACTAATGCGATTGCGATGCCAAACGAGACGCCGAGAATCGCCGCATCACCCCAAATGCACAAAATTCCACTGATGTAACCCGGCGAAGGGGGAGGACCCAAATCTTTCCAGATAGCCAAGGAAGGAATTGCGAGGATTTTACCCCATAGTAAGAGGCTATCCGGGAAGTGGGCTTGGCCCTAGAATTTCCGTGGCGGCCTAGACTTGCATCATCGCTCAGACCACGATACCTCCGATGCGTAAGCCCGACAACACCGACATGACCGACCTCCAGTGGGAGATCCTCCGCCCCCTCATTCCCGAGGCCAAGCCCGGCGGACGCCCCCGCGAGGTCGATCTCCGCGAGGTCCTGAACACCCTGCTGTATCAGGACCGCACCGGATGCCAGTGGGACATGCTCCCGCACGACTTGCTCCCCAAGAGCACCGTCTTCGACTACTTCAAGCGGTGGCGGGACGATGGCACCTAGCAGGCGATCGTCGACGCCCTCCGCGAGAAGGTCCGCCGCAAGGCCGGCCGGGAGGGCACGCCGTCCAAGGCGGTGATCGACTCGCAGTCGGTCAAGACGACCGAGGTCGGGGGCGAGGAGCGAGGCTACGACGGGGGCAAGATGATCAGCGGTCGGAAGCGGCACATCGCCACGGACATGATGGGGCTGCTGCTGGGCGTGGCGGTGACGGCGGCCTCGGCCGACGACGGCAACGCGGCCTCGGAGGTCCTCTGGCAGCTCGACGACGCCGAGCGGTTCCCGCGACTGGAGGTCGTCTACGCCGACCAGAAGTACGAGAACGCCACGGTCAAGGAGTGGCTGGCGGCTCGCGGCGACCCGTTCCGGCTGGAGGTCGTGCGTCGTCCGGAGGGCTCGGAGGGGTTCGTGAAGTTGCCCAAGCGATGGGTGGTCGAGCGGAGCTTGGCGTGGCTGGGCCGGGACCGCCGGCATAGCAAGGACTACGAGCGGACCCCGGAGTCGGGCGCCGCGTGGGTGCGGATCAGCTCGATCCATGGGATGTTGCGGCGGTTGGCACCGGACAAAAAGCATCCTTCCGCTCCATTCAAGTATCGACAATCAAATGCGGCGTAGCTTCCCGGATAGCCTCTCAGTTGATCTTGATCGCCGCGATCCCTGGCACCAGAATACAAATGATCAGAGCAAATAAAAAAATACTAATTTTGCTAACATGATTCTCATGAGCAATCGTTCGATTAAAAGTGTTGCGATCCGCCAAAGGGCATCCGGCCGTATCGGGCTCCCCAACGGATCCAAGCATCGGCCATCGCGCTGATGTTCCCGGCGTCCTCGGGGGCAACGGGGTTCTCGCCGGTGATCGCTTCAAGGGCCCAGAACCATTGATCCGGCTCGCGACGCAGCTCCTCCAGGATCAGGTGGACGGCGGGCGGGCCGATGCCGATGATCCGCTCATAGGGACGGAGCATGGCCATCTGGGCGGAGTTGGAGAGGAACCGCGACTTCTTTTTCCACTCGCCCTTGAACCGCTGAACCTCGTCTGGATGTCGGAATTCGCTCTGATCTGAGTCATGGCGCTCCACTCATTCGAGGCGATCGGGATCAGGCCCCCGTCGCTTCCCGCACGTTGTATTCCAGTTTCCATCGCCGGTCGTCCCTCGTGCTGTGGCACCAGAGTTCGAGGGTTCCGACCTCGGTGACATGAGCGTGGAGGCGGACGGGGACGGTGTCGCCCTCGGCGGCGCCGTCCTCGGTGACGAGGGCGGTTTCGAGCGGGGCGAGTTCCTGGATCTCCTCGGGCGACCAGCGGTCGAGGATGGCGCCGGGGGGGTCGTCGCGGCGGGTGGTCGAGCCGAGGAAGCGGAACTCGGCGGGCTCTCCGACGACCAGGCCGAACTCGGGGCCGGGGACGTCGGCCTCGGTCCCTTCCTCCATCCCCATCTTGACGACGCAGAGGGCCTTGATCGGCGGCTTGACGCCGGGGACGGCGGGGACGGAGGTTTCCACGCCCACGTAGTAGGCCCGGGGGACGCCGCCCCGGATCCGGATTCCCTGGCCTCGCCGGACCAGGCCGTAGTAGGCGGCCCCGAGGGCGACGGAAAGGTCGAGGTCGGCCGCCTCCAGGCTCGGGACGGGCTTGCCGGCCCATCCCGAGAGGACCTCGACGACGCGGCCCCGGAGTACGTTCGCCTTGAAGACGCCGCCGTTGAAGAGGATGGCCGAGGGGGCGACGAAGGCCCCGCCGGTCCCGAGCGAGCCCGCCTGGCGGCCGAGGAAGCGGGCGAGGTGGCGGGTGATCGCCGGGTCGGCGGCGTAGGGCAGGCCGATCTCGGTCAGGCCGATCCGACGGCCTCGCTCGGGGGGATCGGTCGGGGCGCAGGGGGGGAAGAAGCCCCCGAGGAGGGTCGCGTTCAGGGCCTCGCGGGTCAGCTCGGCCTTGATCGACCCGCCGATGACCTTGGAGCCCCGGCCCAGGACCGCCACGGGGGCGGCGGCCCGAGAGGGGTTGGCGAAGAGGGCCTCCTTGGCCGCCCGGCAGGCGTGGCCCAGGGCGATCCGCTGGGCCGGGTCGAGACCTTCCATGCCATTCGGCAAGGTCGCGGCCACGGCATGGGCCAGGGCCAGATCCATGTTGTCGCCGCCGAGGAGGATGTGCTCGCCCACGGCCAGGCGGGTCAAGGCGAGGTCGCCCCCAAGGTCGGTCACGGCGATCAGGGTGAAGTCGGTGGTCCCCCCGCCGACGTCGCAGACCAGGAGGAGGTCGCCGACCTTGACCTTGTGCCGCCACTGGTCGCCCTGCGTCGAGAGCCAGGCGTAGAAGGCGGCCTGGGGCTCCTCCAGGAGGGTGACGTTCTGGAGCCCGGCGGCCCGGGCGGCCTCGACGGTCAACTCGCGGGCCGCGGCGTCGAACGAGGCGGGGACGGTCAGCAGGACGTCCTGGAGTTCGAGCCGGTCGGCGGCGGCCTTGCCGGCGACCGAGTGGTTCCAGGCGTCGCGGAGGTGGGCCAGGTAGGCGGTCGAGGCGTCCACCGGGGAGATCCGGGCGACTCCTTCGGGGGCCGACCAGGGGAGGATCGGGCCCTTCCGGTCGACCCCGGCGTGCGAGAGCCAGCTCTTGGCCGAGCCGACCAGCCGCCCCGGGACCTTCGCGCCGTGGTCGCGGGCGAACGTCCCGACGACCCGGTCGGTCCCCTTGAGCCAGGGAAGGTCCAGCGCTCCGGCGGGAAACTCCCTGGCCGACGGGAGGTAGAGGAACGACGGGAGGACCGGGCGGTCGCCCGCGTCATTGACCCCGACGACCTGCGGGATCGGGAGGGCCCGGATCGTCGCCGCGCCCTGGCCCTCGGCCGGGGCCTCGGCATAGGCCAGGGCGGAGTTGGTCGTCCCCAGGTCGATCCCGACGACGTAGCGCGACATGGGGCGGACCTCTGGGCCTGGCGGGGCGTTACGCGATCTCGACCTCGGCCGGGGCCAGTACCGACGAGTCGTCGCGGGCCCCCGGGAGCGCGGGCAATCGGACCTCCTCGACGCGCCAGCCGTGGTGCTTGAGGACTCCCCGGAACGGTGGCGAACCCTGGACGTTGCCGGTCAGGCGGATCGAGGCGGGGTCGAAGTCGGGGGCGATCGTGACCTCGGACTCCTCCGAGCCCGGCAGGATCGGCGTGACCGTCAGGTAATCCCGGAGCGCCTTGCGGCAGCCCCGATGGATGTCGCGGACGGCCGCCCCGACCTGGGCGTCGGAGTAGGTGTCGATGTCCTCCTGGAGGAAGTCCACCAGCCGACCGTCGCGCTGGAGGACCGCCAGGACCCGGAGGTCGGGCCCGCTCGGGGCCTTGTGGAAGAGGGCTTCGGCCCGCTCGGCGAACTCGGGTTCGGTCCAGCTTTTCCAGAGCGTTTGCAAACCCAGGACGAAGCGATTCAACGTCAAGCTCCCCGGCCGGCCGGTCGTGCGACTCCGCGGGCGACCGATGGTCCGGTCGAGCCCGCCGGAAGACCAGTGTAACCCGCCGGAGGGGCCTTGGAAATGATCCGATCGGGCGGGGCCGGATCAATCGGGCTCGACGATCGGCACATCGACTCGACCGGCCGAGCCGGACCGACCGCGCGGGACCCGGACGGCGCTGGACGGAGCCTTCACGCGGACCCCGCTGCCGGTGTCGACCCGGACCTGGGCCCCCCGGCGGTCCTGGACGAAGACCTGGCGATTCTGGCCGCGGCCGCAGCCTCCGAGGGCCGAGGCCATCAGCGTGATCGCCGGGAGGATGAGGCGTCGGTCGGTCATCATGGCAGCCCCACCTTGGTTCGTGTAGAATTGTCAAATATCCGGCGACGATCTCGCAGCCAACCGCTGAGGTCCCCCGGACGAGGATCGACCCCCGAGCGAGCCGACTTGGGCCCGTTTCGGACGAGTCGCCCATGGCCCCCGCGGCCGGTCCGAGGAGCCCGACAATGAGCCCGCCCCTGATCCGCGAGGAGGGAGACATCCTGCTCATCACGCTGGACGACCCCGCCTCGATGAATGAGGGCCAGGCCTATGGGCTCCGCCAAGTGATCTACGGCGCCGTGGAGTCGCGCCCTGCCCCGAAGGTCGCCATCGACCTCGCCGCGATCGACTACATCTCCAGCACCGGGATCGCCCTTTTGATCGGCCTGAAACGCCGGGTCGAGGCCCGCCAGGGAAGGCTCGCCCTGTTCCACCTCCATGGCGATGTCCACGAACTTTTCGGCGTGATGAAGCTCGACAACCTGTTCACGATCGTCGGCGATCAAGAGCAGGCGATCGAGTTCCTCCGAGCCGCCCCCTCGGTCTAAGCGCTTCTCCCGTCATCCCCGTCACCGCCGGTCCCCCAAACACCCGCGACGCATGAAGTCGAGCCTGACGGGGCGTCGAAGAGAGGTTCGTTACCTCTCACGGTCCGCCGGTCGATGGCGAGGGCGAGCTCGGAGTGCGCTCCGGCTCCCCTGGGGCCGCCGACGGACCGCGAGAGGAGGTTTGCCCGGTCGGCCCATCCGAGTCTCGGACGGCGGTCCGGTCGGCGGTCGCACGGTCCGGAGATGGCGACCGGCGACGGCCGCCCGGGTTGATTCGAGAAAGGAATCTCTCATGAAGTCCACGCGTCGGCGGTCTTCGCGAACCGACCCGGCCCGGCGCCGGCTGGGGTCGCATCTGGAAGCGCTGGAGAGCCGGCAACTGCTCGCCCAGTCGCCCTACCTGGCCATCGGCGACTACGCCACCCAGCAGTTCCTGACCGAGCGTCCGCCCGGCCCCACCCCGCCGGTCACGATCGCCCACCCGATCGGGAGCGACCCTCGGCTCCTGAATAGCCTCCAGAACGAGGGCAAGTATCTGACCGGCCAGGATCGCCAGGGAAACCGCTGGCAGCTCAAGCTGACTGGCCCCGGCGAGATCATCGTCACCGACACCACGCCCAACGATGGCGTGCTCGACGACGACCTCAACACGATCCGGCTGATCGGGACCGACCCGAACCTCTCCTCGCTCCACGGCGAGGTCGAGCAGTCGGCCCGGACGCCGACCGATTTCTCCCAGCTCCCGACCCTCGGCACACTCCGTTTCAACCGGCTGGTGGCCGACCAGGGCGTCAAGGCGATCGTCCTTAATGGGTTCATCCTGACCGACACGATCACTCCGCCCGGGAGCGCGTCGCTCTCGTCGGCCGAGATCGCGCTCAACCAGACCACCGGGATCGTGCTCCACGGCGGCGTCGGCACGCTCGAATTTGAAGGGATCGACGCGCGATTCCCCGCGGCATTCAACCCCTTGCCGATCACGATCCAGATCGGGAACCCGACGACGCCCCTGAAAGTCGCTCCGTTCATCCGGATCCATCACATCTACAACACGTCGTTCAACGACACGATTTTCGCGCCCGATGCCGGGACCGGGCTCACCCCCACCCCGACGATCCCGACCGGCCCGCTCACCACGCCGTCGGTCACGCTGTTCGTCAACGGCAACATCCAGAGCCTCGACGTTGTCTCGATCTCCCGAGAGCCCGACCTCTCGACCCTCTTCCCGCCGATCAACAGCGGCTTCCTGACGGTCCCCACCGAGATCATCCCAACCAACTCGGCGGCGCTGGAGTACCAGTTCCCGATCGTCGGGACGACCGGCCGGACGGCGGTCCAGGCCAAGGGGATCGGCTCGATCAAGGTCAACGGGGGGGCGACCAACGTCACCTTCTCGAAGTCGGCGCAGCCGTTCCAGAACAGCCTGACGGGGCTCGACCATCTCGGGTCCGCTCAGTTCGGCGGCCCGGTCGACGGCCTGGCCATCGACTCCCGCGGCGACATCGGCGGGCTCCGGTTCGTCCGGGGAATCGGAAGCTCGATCGGCGTGAGCCCCAACCCGATCTACTTCGGGACGCCCGCCTCGCAGTTCGGCTACGCCGCGACGGGCAACATCGCCTCCCAGATCATCACCGAGGGGAACATCGGCCACATCATCGTGGCCCCGAATGGCCAGTTCCTCCAGATCACGCAGGATCCGGCCGGGATCCAGTCCGGCCTGAACGGGTACACGGTCTACGCCTACCGCCCGGGGACGGCGATCCAGACCTCGCTGGTGGCCGCCGCCGGATCGATCGGCGGGGTCCACATCGTCGGGAACCTCGTCAACAGCGAGGTCAAGGCCGGCTACAACTACTACACCGCCCTGAGCGGTGCCGAACCGGTCTCGGGTCGGAGCCACATCGGCCCGGCGAAGGTCCGGGGCGACCTGGTCGATTCGGTCGTCTCCTCCTCGTACCGTCCCAACGACGGGATCTTCGGTAACGGCAACGACACCGCCGGGGATGGCACGATCACCGGGACTCAGATCGGCAACGTCTACCGGACTGCTGCCGGCCGGACCGCGCTGGGCAACCAGGGGTCCGGCTTCTTCTCCCGGTACTCCAGCACCAACAGGAGGCCGAAGAACATCACACCCAGGCCGCTCAAGCATACGATCGTCACGCCCACGCCGGTCCCGCCGACGATCGTCGCGCCGCCCCTTCCCGGGCCGGTGATCGTCCGGCACGGGACGCCCAGGCATTCCGGCAAGTGATCCCCCGCGCCGAGCAATCGGCGAGGAGACCCCGTGACGGCACCGCCTTGACCCAGGCGGGCCGTCGCGGGGCTGCTTTAGCGACGGTTTCGATCGGGGTCGGCCCTCACCACCGCCAGAGGGCGGTCCCCCAGTTCAGCCCGGCGCCGAAGCCGGAGGTCAGGACGAGGTCGCCCCGGCAAACCTGGTTCTCTTCCAGGAGCTCGTCCAGGGCGATTGGGATCGAGCCGCCCGAGGTGTTCCCGTAGCGTTCCAGGTTCTTGTAGACGACATCGCGGTGGAAGCCCAGGACGTCGCTGGCGGCGTGGATGATCCGGATGTTGGCCTGGTGCGGGATGAACCAGCGGACGTCGTCGACCGACCGGCCCGCCTTGGCCAGGACCGCCGAGCACGAGTCGGCCAGGATCCGGACGGCCCACTTGAAGACGGCCCGGCCGTCCATCGTCAGATAATGCAGGCCCTTCTCCAGCGCCTCCACCGAGGGCGGCATCCGGCTCCCGCCGGCCGGCCGGTTGAGCAGGTCGCCGCCGGAGCCGTCCGAGCCGAGCTGATAGGCGAGCATTCCTTGCTCGGCCGAGCCCGGCGCCAGGAGGACGGCCCCGGCCCCGTCGCCGAAGAGGGGGAAGCTCTTCTGGTCGTTGGGGTTGATGACCCGGCTATTGCAGTCGGCCCCGATTACCAGGGCCCTCTGGCTGGTCCCGGCCGCGACGAACTGGGCGGCCGTGGCCAGGGCGTAAACGAACCCCGCGCAGGCGGCCTGGAGGTCGAACGCCGGGCAATTCAGCTTCATCCGGTCCTGGACCAAGCAGGCCGTCGAGGGGAAGCACATATCGGGCGTGAAGGTCCCGATGACAAGCAGGTCGACCTCGGAGGCTTCGACCCCGGCGGCCTTCAGGCAGCGGTTGGCCGCGTGGACGGCCAGGTCGCTGGTCGCCTGGTGCGGCAGCGCGAACCTCCGCTCATGGATCCCCGTCCGGTTGACGATCCATTCCGGATCGAACCCGTGCGAGGCGAGCAGGTCGTGATTGGTGATCACGTTGTCGGGGACGTATCGGCCGGTTCCCAGGATCTGCACGCCGGTCAGCGTGCGGGTTCTCGCCTCGGAGTGCAAAGGGCCAATGGTCATGGTCGATCCGCGACGGTCTCGAACCGGGTGGCGACGTTCCGAGGCGACCGGGGTCGGCTCCCCGGCCCCGACTCCGCGACGCGAACGGTGGCTCAAAGAGGTACGGGCGTCGGCCCGGTCGGCGGTCGGACCGTCCGCGTGGCTGCCGATCATAATCGTTCGGGCCAGTGCTAGCCAGACCAAAGCCGCCCGGGGATCCCGCCTCCGGCCAGGTGGTGAACGTGGAAATGCCGACCTCGCCGGAAATCCTTCCCTATTCCAACGACTCCAAGTTCACCTCATGCGCGTCGAAAAGAAGACATCCAGAATGAATCGATCAATTCTGGATGTCCTGAATGGCATGGACTTAAAGGTTGGCCTTCCCAACGACGCTAACGCAATGCCTCTGATCTAAACGGCTTGCGCCCTCTTGAGCATGGGAGGAACTCCGCGCATCCTGGTGGTTGGAAACGACACACTCAGGAGCCAAACGGAGCCCTCCCATGCCGCCTCGCATCTTGCCGATCCTGGACCGGCTGCGCCAAGACCTTACCCCGATCCTCAGCCCCGAATCCATTCGATCCGCTTGTCATGAGGTGGGATATCGGTGGCGCAATCGCGAACTCGATCCCGTCGCCACCGTCATGCTCTTCCTGCTCCAGGTTCTCCACGGGAACACCGCCTCTCAGCACGTGGTCCACTTCGGCCAGTGGGCCTTCACCGCCTCAGCCTACTGCAAGACGAGGCGTCGCCTGCCCCTGAGAGTACTGCAAATCCTGGTCGAGCAGGTCGCCTCCAAGCTCCGCTCAGCGACCTCCACGAGCGCGACCTGGCTCGGTCGCCGGGTCTGGATCATCGACGGCTCCAGCTTCTCGATGTCCGACGTCCCGGCGTTGCAAGGCCACTTCGGACAACCCGCCGGCCAACGTCCCGGCTGTGGCTTCCCGGTGGCTCATTGGGTCGCCTTGTTCGATCTAGCGACTGGCATGCTTTTGCGCGTCGCGGCCGGCCCGATGCGGGCTCACGACATGGCCAAGACGCCCGAGGCGGAGGCCGGCGTCGCACCCGGCGACGTGGTCCTGGGCGACCGGGAATTCTGCTCGTATGCCCACATCGCGAGCTTGCTAGCTCGCGGCGTCGACGCGGTGTTTCGGCTGCATCAGAAGCAGTTGGTCGACTTCACGCCGGGACGCGTCCATGCGAGGAAGGGGGGTCGTCCCGTCGATTGGCTGGGGGTGCCGCGATCGCGTTGGGTGCGGTCCAACGGGAAGCAAAATCAGGTAGTCGTCTGGTTCAAGCCGGATCGGAAGCCGAGGTGGATGACCGCCGAGGAATTCGCGGCGTTGCCTGTCGAGATCACGGTGAGAGAATTACGCTATCAAGTGAGCACGCCAGGATTCCGAGTTCGCGAGATCACCCTGGTGACGACCTTGCTCGTCCCGCTAGCCTACCCGAAGGCGGAGCTGGTCGAGCGGTATCGTCGTCGTTGGCAGGTGGAGCTGAATTTTGGGCACATGAAGATTACGATGAAGATGGATATTTTGCGGTGCCAGAGGGTGGTCGGAGTGATGAAGGAGTTGACGATGTTCACGCTGGCTTACAACTTGATCGCATCGGTGCGAGTCGAGTCGGCGAGCAGGCAATCGGTGGCGGTGGATCGAATCGGATTCACCGATGCGGTTCGTTGGCTGACGAATCCGGAAGCCGGCGGCGAGGTGAGCCTGATCCTGGTCAATCCGAGACGCCCTGATCGGGTCGAACCCAGAGTTCGCAAGCGACGCCCCAAGAAGTTCCCGGTGATGAAAGAGCCAAGGAAAGTCCTCCGCAACCGAATGCTGGGCAAAGAGGTTGCGGCTTAAGTTCACGCCATTCTTGGATGTCCCCTTTTCCGTCCTCCTTTTCCGTCTTCCACTTCCATCATCACGGCTGTGGCGCGTGGAATAGGGCCTTACCCGCCCCGTCCAACAAGTTCAGACTAGGCACGTCGTCCGGGCCGTTCTCGATCACGATTCGTTTTTTACCGTCCTGTCCCGAGATGGCCATCCCGGCCGGTCCCGAACGCGGCACCACCATGTTGATTCGACTCCCCTCGCCCGCCCCTCGGATGTTGAAGAATCCTCGGCCATCGGCCACGATCCCCAGGCCGACCCGCTCCCTCAGATCTTTCGCTCCCGGATCCCGAAAGGACAGGCCCGCCTGGCCATCCGGATGGATCCCCAGGTCAATCCGGTCGCTCCCCTCTTTGTCGTGGACTGCCAGGCCGAGGTCGCCGTCCTTCGTGGCTATCAAGCCGACCAAGCCTTTCCGCTCGGGATCGAAGATGCGCAAATCCGCCGACTTATCGGCATTGACATTTAGACCGATCCGTGCCTTGTCGTCGGTGCCCAAAATGACAAGCCCCGCCGCGCCATCCGGATCGAAGCTCAAATCAATTTGTCCCTTCCCACCCTTGCCCAGGAAACTCAATCCCGCCTCATTATCCCGACCGAAACCCAGGCCGATCTCGGCCTTCCCGTCCGGCCCGAACATGCCGAGCCTGGTCGAGCCGTCCGGGTGGACCCCCAGCTTGATCTGGGCGGTTTCCTCCTCGTCATAAAACCTGAACTCACCCGACCCGTCGCTAGCGACGCCCAGCAAGAAACCGCCGGTCCCGTCTTTCTTGTCCCGCCCCCTCAGGTCCAGGACCACCGACCCATCCGGATTCAGGCCGAACTCGGCCCTCGTCTGGCCATCTCCGCCCTGGATCAGAAACCGCTCCGCCGCGACGACCTTGGGCCCGTCGGCGCGATTGGCCCCGGCGATGGTGAGGGCGACCAGGCCGAGCAGGGTCACGACACCGGCACGCTTGAGGCGGCGGTTCTCCCGGACGATCCGGTGGTTGGCCGTCTCCAGGCGGCCGATCCGTTCGGCCAGGACATCCAGTGGGGACTGGGGCATGGAAGTTCCCTCACTCATGGGGTGAAAACAGGTCCGGACTTCACGAGATGCGGCCTGCTCGTCAAAGTCTCGTGCAGGCCGCACGGGACATCCTCATCGCCCTCGCATCGGAGACCGTGCCACCGATGATTGCGATGCTGCATCTGCTTCACGGATATCTTTTAAGGATACGGAGGGAAGGTCCGCCCGTAGTAAGGATCGTAAACCGAGGGGTCCGGTCGCGTCTGATTGTCCGGTGACTGGAGAAAGACCCCCCCTTCGTGAACCTTCCCGCGGATGCGACCACGCAAATAGGTTTCGATCGGGCCGTGTTGTTTATCGTACGGATTCGTTGAGCGTCTGAAAGGCCCGATTTTAAAGCCGCGGGTCGCCTCGACAGCGATCTCCACGCCAGCCTTCTGAATCGCGTCATCGACCTTCGGCGGCACGACCACCGTCGGGAGGCTTTTGGTCGGAACCGGCGGCATCGGCAGGGGCGCCGGAGGCGTGGATTGCCCGCCGGAAGGCGGCGGTGGTGTCGGGAGTGGAGCCCTCTGATCCGATGCGAGTACGAGATTGGCGGCGCCAACAACGTCGTCGGTGCCGTGGTAGGCCGTCGTGGAGATGATGGCCCGGTCGCTGGCGATCGGCGTCTGCGAGCCTCCGGCCTCCGGCGGCGTCCCGGTCACCGACGGATTCGGGGTCGAGTGCGTCGCGGTCTCGCCGGTCTCGGTCAAGCCCGAGGGGCCGTTGGCCCAGGTGATAGAATGAATCGATCAATTCTGGATGTCCCAATCGCCGCATCTCATTCCCGCATTTGCGTTATGCTCATGGCTTGCCCTGTAGACCGGGAGGTGGATCGCCACGCTTCAAGACTTTAATTCGAAACACTCTGGGCTCGACCTTCCTGCCTCCGGCCGGAATGCGAGGTGTCACTCGAACGACGGCGTCGCCAATGCCCTCGGCCGTGAGATAGGCGCGGATCTCGACCGGCGGGATGACACCTCCCGGCTTGACGACGTCGAACGGATCAGGGACCGTGAGGGCGATGATCGGCTTCCTGGGGAAGACCTCTTTGTTGCTGACCTCGACCTTGAGCCCGGTCGGGCCGGTGGTGGAATCCGTCTCGAAAGGCAGCTCGATGAGGTCACCAACGTACGCGAAACAGCCGTCGCAGGAACCAGTGAACCTTTGAAATTGGACGAATTCGTCGGCCTGGTTGGCCGGGGCGGCGATGGTTGTCATGGCCAGAAACCCGGTGAACGCCAGGCCAAGATAATGGGACCTTCTCATATCCAGGCTCCTATCAACGGGCAGAAATGGGGACATCCAGAATCGATCGATCAAGTCCGGATGTCCCTGATTCTGCTTTTATGGTTTGACCTCGGGGATGGGAAAAGGAACTCCTCGCTTCAAGACCTTGAGTCGAAGTTCCCTGGGCTCGATCTTTTTGCTACCGGGCGGCATCTGCGGCGTCACCAAGATGACGGCTTCGCCCGGGGCCTCGGCCGTGAGATAGGCCCGGATCTCGGGTGGCGGGATCACTCCTCCGGGATAGAGTTCGGCGAGCGGGTAAGAGGCCGAGAGGGCGATGATCGGCTTCCTGGGGAAGACCTCCTTGCCGCGGACCTCGATCTTGAGGCCGATTGGGCCGGTGAACGAGTCCGTCTCGAAGGGCACCTCGATCTGATCCCCGACGTGGGCGAACGAGTCAATGGATCCGGTGAATCGCCGGACCGCGACGACTTCATCGGCTTCGTCGTCCCGATTTGCCGAGACAGCGAGAGACGTCATGGCCAGGACTCCAGCCAGCGTCAGTGGGAAGAAATGGGAACGGCTCATGGCGAAATCCCTCCGATCGAATCGTGGCGATCGTTTACAAGATAGCTTCGCCTGAAGGCATGTCATGGAGCGTATCCGGCCAGTCTTTAGTACGGATAGGCCGGAGTAATCGGAGGCCGGGCACCCGTAGGCTTGGAATAATCAGGTGGATTGATCACGCCTGGGGGATTGAAATTCCAGTGCCATGCGCCGTTGGCATACTCGGCAAACATGGTGCCGTTGTACGGGAGGAAAAATTCGACACTCCTCGCTGAACACCACCACGAATAGAAGGCCAAGGGACTTGGACTTACGGCGAATCGCCGCAAATCTCCTTGAATTTGCCCGTCAAACTCACGTGGGTCCACCACCCATGCTCGCACGAATGGAGATTCACGACCCCCAAGCCCCCATTTCTCGGCGTAAAATCTGATCGGTACAGCGATTTAGCTCAAAATGTGGTGGTGTTCAGCGAGGAGTGTCAAAAATTCAGTATGCCCACCATACGAATTTTGCCGTGTTTTGATGAACCCTTCATAGGGTCGCTTCGTCGCCGGGTCGATGGGATGAGGGGTGGACTGCCGTTCGGGATTCCCGCGGCTCGGGATAAAGGGCTTACGGACCGGCGGGTCGGGCCTCAAGTTGCCCGGGGATGGAACCTTGATGCCGCCTCCGGGCGTGCTGGATATGCCACCACCGGGCCCGCTCGTTGTGCCTGCGGCGGGTTTGGTGTCGCTTCCCGTGCCTCCCGTAGGACCCGGGGTAACCGCCGGTGACGGGCCGGGGCCGGGGAGATTGTCGCTGGGTGCCGGGGTGGTGCCGATTCGATTGCCTGGCGCGGGTCCCTGCAAGCTGGAGAGCACGACAATGGCGGCGGCAACAACGTCGTCGGTGCCGTGGTAGGCCGTCGTGGAGATGATGGCCCGGTCGCTGGCGATCGGCGTCTGCGAGCCTCCGGCGTCGGGCGGCGTCCCGGTCACCGACTGATTCGGGGCCGAGTGAGTCGCGGTGTCGCCGGTCTCAGTCAAGCCCGACGGGCCGTTCGCGAAGGTCATCTCGTCGCCGTACGTGCCACTATCGGACTCGGTGAATGGGTTGCCCATGAAGGTGCCCGACTCGCTGACCGAGGAATTCCCGGTACTCGTGTCGTCCATCGAGGTGATCACCGGCCCGCCGGTGCCGAGGGTCGAGTTCGTCGTGTCGTGGAAAGAACCGCCGCTGGTGTCCGACTCGGTCAGGCTGTCGGAGCCGCCGGTCGGCGGCGAGCCGGTATCCGGTCCGGAACTGGAGCTCGACACGGAGCCGGGCGAGTCGACGACGCCGGAGAGGGTGAGCTTGAAGGTGTCGGTGCCCGAACCGTCCCGGGTCTGAACGTCGGTCCCGGGGATGGCGGTCCCGCCGGTGGCGGCGCCGGTGGTGGCGGTGTCCGATAAGTCGTTCGTGTTGCTGCTGTTGTCGCTCACCGTGAACGACGCGCCGTTGAACGTCCCCGAGTCCTGATAGGAGTGGGTCTTGGTGGAGTCATCGGTCGTGGTCACGTTCTCGGTAGACGAGCCGGGCGATCCCGGCACGGGCGTGAGGTGATCGTGGTAGCCGACGGTATCCGTCGCGGTGTCGCTGGCCTTGAGGTTGCCGCCCGACTCGCCCAGCGAAACCGTCTCGGTCGCGGTGTCGTCCTCGCTGGGGGTGTCCGTGGACGTGCCGTCGCTGCCGGCTCCGCCCGAGTCGTTGTAATTCGAGCTGTCCTTGCCGACGTCGGAGTAAGTGAAGCCGTGACCGTCGGTGGTGGTTCCCGAGAGGTTCAGGTTGTACTTGTCCGAGGAATTCGACGAGGACGAGCCCGTCTCCGTGCCCGTGCCGTCGTTGCTGATGGTGACCGTGTCGTTCGAGCTGGACGAGTCGTGGCCGAAGTCGGTCCAGGTCCCGCCGCCGCTCGGGCCGGTCAGCGTGTCGTTGACGTTGTAGGAATCCGAGTCGTTCTCCGATTCCGAGAAGGTGACCGAGGTCAAGCCGGCCACGATGCCGAAATGGAACGAGCCGGAGCCGCTATTGCTGTTGGTCGCGTCGTCCGCGATGGCGGCGCCGGGGATGGGGGGTGTGCCGTAACTGTAGCTGAGGGTCACGTCGAAGGTGAACGTCCCGTCGGAACTGGGTTGGTAGGAGACCGTCAATGTCTCGGTGTCGCCCGCGCCGTCGTCGACCGTCGTCGTGAAGTTGATCGGGGTGAGATCGATCCCCGTCCCGCCGCCGGAACCGTCGCCCGAAGATCCGGTCGAACCGTAGCCCGTCGATCCGACCGAACCGGAGCCCGAGCTGTCGCCGGAACCGTAGCCCGTCGATCCGACCGAACCGTAGCCCGAGCTGTCGCTGGGACCGGAGCCCGACATGCCGGCCGAACCGCTGACCAGGTCACTGCCCGATCCGCGGACGGATCCGGAGATTGAGGCGGCGTCGGCGCTCAACGTCGAGGTCGAGGCCAAGGTCATCGGCGGGGGGACGAAGGGCGATGGAGATGACATCCCGGAACGACCCAACGAGGCGGGCGTGGGGAGCGCGGGAAGGTTCGCCGCCGCCGTCACCGAGGCGGGCAGGCTCGCGTCGGCCTGGACGGCCGAGGAAGGGGCAGGCGAGGCCGCGACCACCGGCAAGACGCTCATCAGGGTGTTGGGGTCGGACAGCTCGGCCGGCGTCAGCCCCAGGGGCAAGGCGATCGCCTGCGATCCGTCGAGCATCTGGAGCCGCTCCAAAGCCTCACACGAGGGCCGGAAGGTGCGGAGTGGGCGGGTCACGATGCGGCGTATTGGGGGGGTCTCCTTGGTGTCGAACCAGGCGGCGGATCTTCGACGAGTGTGCAGACGTCGCACGGGAGGCGTGGCCGATATCCCGACCCGGGATGGCCACCCTGAGCGATCGATTCGAGTGCTTTGCTGATGGTTGTGCTGGGAGCGTACCGGTCTGGAGATGGCCGGTCAACCAAAATGTTTTGGTTTCTTGATATCCTTGAGGTCATCCCGCCGGCAACCACCACCCGAGGCCCCGCCGCCATGCCCGAGCACCGGATCCGACTCCGAGGAGCCTGGGACTGGCACGCCCGCGAGGGGGAGATCGAGGTCGTCCACCGCCTCGACCTCCCGACGGACTGGCCGGTTGGCGTGGTCTCGCCGTTCCGGCTGATCCGGCGGTTTGGCCGGCCCCCCTTCGACCCCTCGGCGGAGTCGGCCCGGTTGGAGTTCGTGGGCGTCCCGGGGCTGGTGGCCGCACGGCTCAACGGCCAAGTGCTGGCCGGGTTGCCCGCCGGCGCGGCCGACTGGTCGGTCCGGTTGTCCGGGCCGCTCCTGGCGAGGAACGCGCTGGTCCTGGAGGTCGACCTCGGTCCCGGCCCGCCGCCCGAGGGCCCCTGGGGCTCGATCGCCCTGGTGATCTTTCCCCGGCACGGAGAGTCGGTCTGAGAGCCGGGGTGTCGGGAGTGCGTCGTCCCTGCCATAATGGAAGGGAAGCCTGGGGGGGCCGGACGCCGAGGGGACGCGATGCTCGTGCTGGAGACCGAACGCCTGGCCCTCCGCCACCTGACCCCGGATGACCTCGATGACCTGGCGGCGATCCAGTCCGATCCCGAGGTGATGCGTTATTTCGCCGCCGGCACGCACTCGCGCGAGGAGACGCTCCGCGAGCTGGAACGCTGCATCGCGGCCCAGGCCGAGCACGGATTCAGCCTCTGGGCGGCCGTCGACCGGGCCGACGGCCGACTGATCGGCCGATGCGGGCTGATCCCGCAGTCGCTCCAGGGGCGGGGCGAAGTCGAGATCGCCTACCTCCTGGCCCGGTCGGACTGGGGCCGGGGGCTGGCCACCGAGGCCGCCCGGGCGATCCGCGACCACGGCTTCGGGCCGCTCGGGCTCCGGCGGATGGTCTCGATCGTCCATCGCGACAACCGCCCGTCGCGCCGGGTCGCCGAGAAGGTGGGACTTCGGCCCGAGCGGATGATCCAGTTCATGGACCATCGCTGCTGGCTCTACGCGATCGAGGCGCCCGGGGGCGACCCCCTTTCCCTGGCCCGGGGTGGCCGTTGAGGGCGACCGGCCCCGCCGCCGGGATCGATCGGGCGACGCCCTGGATGCTGGGCGGGGCGCTGTCCTTCGCCGTGATGGGGACGCTGGTCCACGCCCTGGGCCCGAGGGCCGACTGGCTGGTGGTCGCGCTGGTCCGGGCGGTGGTGATGCTGGTCTCGGCGGCGACTCTGGTGATCGGATCGGGGTCGAGCCTGGCGGTCTGGCGGCCCCGAACGCTCTGGCTCCGGAGCCTGGCCGGGAGCTTCAGCCTGGTCTGTACCTTCTACGCGCTGGCGAGGCTGCCGGTGGCCGACGCGGTGACGCTCTCCAATGTCCATCCGCTCTGGATCGTCCTGATCACCGCGGCCGTGCTCCGCCGGGCCCCGGGGCTCGGCGAGGCGGCGGGCGTGGCTTGTGGGCTGGTCGGCGTGGCCCTGATCGAGCGGCCCCACCTCGGCGGCGACCGGCTGGCGGCATCGGTGGCGCTGCTCAGCTCGGTCTCGACGGCGGTGGCGATGCTCGGGCTCCACCGTCTCCGGGATCTCGACCCCCGGGCGGTGGTCGCCCATTTCGCCGGGGTGGCCAGCCTGGTATCGGCGACCTGGCTGATCCTCCGGGGGGAGGCCCTGTCCCCGGGTCTGCTGGAGCCAGCCACGCTCGGGCTATTACTGGGGGTTGGGGCGACCGGGACGCTCGGCCAGATCCTGCTGACCAAGGCTTATGCCGCCGGGCCGCCCTCCCGGGTGGCCGTGGTCGGGCTCTCGCAGGTGGTCTTCGCCATGGGCTTCGATGTCGCGCTCTGGGGCCGCTCGCTGACCCCCTCGACCCTGGCGGGGTTCGCCCTGGTCCTGGCCCCGACGACCTGGCTGAGCCTCCGGTCCGCCCGGACGCTTGCGCCGGCCGGATCGGAGGTCGGGAGCCCCGAGCCCGAGGCGTCGTCGGCTCCTTGATCCCATCGAACCACGGCGACGCCGGGCGACCGTCGCCGCCTCACCCGAATTCAGGCCGCGGCCTCTTGCGGGAACAGAGAATCCTCGCCGCGAACGACCCGGTCGGTCAGGACGTAGGTCTGGCCCGGGTCGCGGTCGGGTAGCTCATACATGATGTCGAGCATGATCCCTTCCATGATCGAGCGGAGGGCGCGGGCGCCGGTCCCCCGGGCCTTGGCCAGCCGGGCGATCTCCTGGACGGCGGGCTCGGTGAACGAGAGGCTCGCCTCGTCATGGTGGAAAAGGACCTGATACTGCTTGAGCAGCGCGTCCTTGGGTTGGGTCAGGATCTTGGCCAGGTCGTCCACCGAGAGCTGGTCGAGGGTGCTGATGATCGGCAGGCGGCCGACCAGCTCGGGGATCATCCCGTACCGTTCGAGGTCCTCGGGCGTGACCTGGGCGACCAGCTCGTTGCGCTCCAGCTCCTCGTCGGTGGTCATCTCGCCCCGGCCAAAGCCGATCAGCTTCCGGCCCAGCCGCTTGCCGATGATCTCCTCCAGCCCGACGAACGTCCCGCCGCAGATGAAGAGGATCTGGCTGGTGTCGACCTGGAGATATTCCTGCTCCGGGTGCTTGCGTCCCCCCTGGGGCGGGACGTTGGCGACGGTCCCTTCGAGCATCTTCAAGAGCGCCTGCTGGACGCCCTCGCCGGAGACGTCGCGGGTGATCGAGACGTTCTGGCTGGTCTTGCCGATCTTGTCGATCTCGTCGATGTAGATGATCCCGCGCTCGGCCAGGCTGACGTCGAAGTCGGCCTCGCGGACGAGCTTGAGGATCAGGTTCTCGACGTCCTCGCCGACGTAGCCGGCCTCGGTCAGGGTGGTGGCGTCGCCGATGGCGAAGGGGACGTTGAGCCGCCGGGCCAGAGTTTGCGCCAGCGCCGTCTTGCCGCAGCCGGTCGGGCCGATCAGCAGGACGTTGCTCTTGGCGACCTCGACGTCCTTGAGCCCCGGGTCCTCGATCGGCCGGGACGACGCCCAGACCCGCTTGTAATGGTTGATGACGGCGACCGCGAGCGTCCGCTTGACCCGCTCCTGCCCGATGATGTACTCGTCCAGGTGGGCAACGAGCTGGCGAGGGGTCGGGAGCTTGCCGCTCGGCGGTTGCTTCCGTTCCCGGCGACGAAAGAGTCCCTCGCACGCCTCGACGCAGTCGGCGCAGACGTGGGCGTCGTCCTGGCGTTTCCCGCTCTGGACCAGGGCGTTGCCCGCGACCATTGGCCCGGCCTCGACGGTGGTCCTCCCGCAAAAGTCGCAATGGGTCGCCGCCGGCACCCCGGCCTCGCTGCCTTCATTTCTCGCCGTCAAAGCCGTCACTCCCCTCGGCACACGGACCCGATTCCGAAAGTGGTCGCCGCGTGATCCCTTAACATAGAGGAGAACCGCCCGATCCACAATGCGGATGGCCCGATGCGCTTGCCGGCCGGATCTCCGGAGCCTCGACCTTGATCCCGGCCGGCGGATCCCCCCGCTCCGGGTTCGGGGTTGTCCAAAGTCTTTGAGAAATATCTCCGATCGAGCCGGCGGACCGATCCGTCATGGCATACGGTTGGAATGGATTCGTCAGGGTTCCGGCGATGGGGCCGCTCCCCTCTCCCCGGGCCTCATCGTCCCGTCCCGAGGTGGTTGGCGACGACTCGGGTTCACGATCGGAAGGGTCGGTCGGATGGGCGAGGATCGGCGTGGTTTCCTTGGGGATGGAGCGGGCCGGATCGGTCCGGGGCGCCGCCCATGAGCCCGGTCTGTCCGCGGGCCCCGGGGCTGCGCGGCGAGAACGATCGGCTCCGCGCCCTGCTCCGGGCCGCCGAGAAGTCGAACCGGCTCAAGTCCGAATACCTGGCCAGCATGAGCCACGAGATCCGGACGCCGATGAACGGCGGGATCGGCCTGGCCGGGCTGCTCCTGGACACGCGGCTCGACGCCGAGCAGGCCGACTTCGCCGCGACCATCCGCCCGAGCGCCGAGGTCCTGGTCTCGCTGGTCAACGGGCTCCTGAAGGCTTTCCATCGGTCCCGGAAAACCGGGCGAACCGACCGACCCGGGGCGTCGTACAGCGTCCATCATCCCGACCTTTTCACCCGACACCCGGGAGAGGATAAGACCCATGGAACGCATGGCTGGCCCTTTCGTCCACATCGCCGTCAATGCCGTCGACACCGTCGCGCTCGATTTCGAGGGCCACTACGACCCCGAACTCGTCGACCATTACCCCACCTTCGAACAGGCCAGGGACGCCGCCCTGTCCTGCGTCGAACTGCTCCTTGATGAGGGTGATTACGACGGCGAGGACCACCGCGAAGAACTGGAACGGATGCGGGTGCTCCTGGAAGACGCGGCGACGTTCGATGACCTGGAACGCCAGCCCGCCTATCAGTGGTTCGCCGGCCGGCTCGAACCGGTCCCGGCCGCCGCCTGACCGGGTCCTCCGATCGCGGATCGACGCCTCGCCCCTCGGGCATACCGCCCGGGCGGCGGGGCGTCTTCGATCTCGGGCGGATCAGCCCTCGTCCGGCGCGAAGGCGTCGTCGGGCAGTGCCTGGGCGGGTGGCTCCGGGGGCGGGGCCAGGAGTTCGTCGAGGCTTCCCCTGGGGTCGTCGGCCCTCGGGTTGGGGGCGTCGGGACCGAAGGGGTTGGCGCCGTCGAGGTCCGGGATGACCCCGGTCCTCACGGTCGGTTCGGGGCCGTCGGGTTTCTGGGGGAAATCGGGCGCGGCGGGATTGGACATGATCATCCTCCGGGAGCGGGGTCCGGGAAAGATCCGGCAATCCCCATGCCCCCGCGGTTAGGGATCGATGAAGCCGGGCGAATCATCGATCGAGCCATCGGTCCCAGAGCGGATCGTCCCCCGGCCCCATCCCCCCGCCGAAGTTCGCGAGTTCCCCCTTCGCGGCCATGACCGGCGGGCTGGCGTGGGACGACTTGCGGAAGAGGTGGGGGACGAACCGGCTGGTGTTCCGGGTGATCGGCCCGTCGTCCTCGCGGATCCCCATCCCGCAGGGGTGCCCGTTGACCATCCAGCTCCCGACGACCGCGTATCGGCCACCGAAGTCGGGGAGCGGCTCGTAATCCTGGAAGACCCGCCGACCGTCGCCATATTCGCCACCGGTCTCGGCGACGGTCGCCCCGTCCTCGACGATCACCACGTTCGACCCCTCGCGGGAATAGAGGGGCTTGGAGACGTAGGTGTCCCCGACCGGCTCGAAGCCCGCCCGGAGCAGGTACGGGCTTTCGGGGAAGATTTCCCAGAGCACCGGGAGAATCGCCTTGTTGCTCAGGACCATCTTCCAGGGCGGTTCGAGCCAGCGGGTGGGCGCCTCGGGCAGGTGGCGGCCGAACGGCTCGCGGAGCATCCACTCCCACGGGTAGAGCTTGAAGAGGATCTCGATCGGCCGCTCTCGGAGGTCCGTGAAGGCCCCGCGGCCGGCGTGCCAGCCGATCCCCTCGACCGCGATCGGCTGGGTGGCGATCCCCGCCTGGATCGCCGTGTCCCGGAGGTAGGTGACGGTCATCACGTCCTCGACCGAATCCCTCATCCCCGCGAACGTCACCCGCCGGCCCAGCTCGCGACCGACCCGGCCCCAGGCTTCGATCAGACGCTCGTGGATGCTGTTGAACTGGTCGAAGTTCGATCGCTCCCGATCGCCGAGCGGGGCGAGCAAATCCTTCGACCAGAACCACTGGATGACCGCCGCCTCCAGGAGCGCCGTGGGGGTATCGGCGTTGTATTCCAGGAGCTTGGGCGGCCCCTGGCCATCGAAGGCCAGGTCGAACCGGCCATAGATCGTGTGCTCGTCCCGATCCCAACTCTCCCGGACGAAGCCATGGAAGGCCCCGGGGATGTCGAACTCGTCGAGTCGGCCGTCCTCGATGACGTGCCCGACCGCCTCCAGGCACATCGCGTCGAGCCGTGCGGTGGCGGCCTCGATGGCGTCCACCTCCCCGGCCTCGAACAGGTAATAGGCCGTCTCGTCCCAGTAGGGCAGGCCGTCGATCGAGTGGTACAACAGGCCCTGCGACTCGACGACCTTCGGCCAGTCGGCGCGGGGCTCGGTCGGGACGCGGAGCATCGCGGTCTTCCGGGGCTTGAGGAGTGGGACCGGGAGCGGTTCTCGGGCGGGCGACTCAGGCCCCGACGCCGTGAGCCCCGGAGGATCCGAATCCGCCCCGGGCCGAGCCCCCCATGCCCGGGGCGCCTCCACCGCCGAACCCGCCGCCGACCCTGGGGACGATGAACACGCCGCCGCCGGCCCGGTGACCCCCGGAGGCCTGATTCTGGTTCGGATCCTGCTCCCAGTCCTGGCCCTCGTCCTCGTCGCGTCCGCAACCGGAGAGGAGCAGGGCCGAACCGATCAGGGCCAGGGTGATCGACTTCGAGGATTTGCCCATGGGATCTCGCTGGGAATGTCGAAGGGGGCGGCTCGGAAACCCCATCGTGTCACGGCCGCCCCGACCTTCCAAGGGGATTCGCTCGGGAGCGGCCGAAATTGCGAGCCCCTTGGAGAAGATCCCGGGGTCGCCCTCCCGATTGCGATCAACCTTCGGCGGGCCGGGATCCCCGGACAATCGACCGCCAGCAGTGGATCGTGACTCGACCGAACTCGCCCTCGACGGGCCGGAAGCCTCGGATCGGCGGGGACTTCAGGAGCTGATCGCGAACCTCGGCCTTGGGTGCGGATGGCGTCCCCCGGTCGAACCACTCGTCGAAGTCGAGCGTGAATGGCTCCTCGACCAGGCGGATCTTGACCAGGCCCGCCGAAGCCAGGAGGTCGACGATCGCGCCCAGGGCGAGATTCTGGGTGTGGGTCCGGTCCCTCTGGCGTTCGATGGCGTTCTGGCGGTCGGCGAGGGCCGGGTCGGGGTCGGTCGTGTGGTCGCTCAGGACGACGAGGCCTCCGGGTCGGATCAGCTCGGCCTGACGTCGGACGAACGCCGGGGGTCGGCGACGTGATGAAGGACGTACCGCGAGATCGCGGCGTCGAACGGCCCGCTCGGGATGGGCCCGAAGAGCGACCGGCGCTCGAATCGGGCCCGGTCGCCGAACCGAACGCATCGAGCCCGGGCTCGGCGGACCATCTCCTCGGACAGGTCGACGCCCGTCACCCGATGCCCGGCTTCCAGCAAGGCGAAGCCAACCAATCCGGGCCCGGAGCCGGCGTCAAGGACGAGCGAGTCGGGGGGAAGATCGGCCGCCCGGACCAGGCGTTCCAGCGCCGCCGGGTCGGTCTGGACCGGGGCCTTCTCGAACCGGGCGGCCTGACCGTCGAAGGCCGACGCGAGATCGCGATCGTGTTGGGGGGCTTGGGGATCCGCCATCAGTTGGGTTCGTCTTTCCCGGGATCAGGTCAGTTCTCGGATCGGCTCGGAGCCCGGATCCACCAGCCGGATCGGACACCCATCGGGGCCGGCGAGTTCGGCGTCGAGGCTCAGGCCGAGGGTTTCGTAGACGGTGGCCGCGATCTCGCCGGGCGTGACTGGCCGATCCCGAGGGGCAAAGCCGGTCGGATCCGATGAGCCGATCGCCTGGCCGCCCTGGACCGAGCCTCCGGCGAAGAGGGCCGTGGAACAGCCGGGATGGTGGTCGCGACCGCCGGCCTGATTGATCCGGGGGGTCCGGCCGAACTCGCCGAGGGCCAGGACCAGCGTCGACCCGAGCATCCCCCGGCGGTCGAGGTCTTCCAGGAGCGCGGAATAGGCGGCGTCAAAGGTGGGCCCGACGGTCGTCCGGTAGGCTTCCAGCGGCGAGAAGGGCGCTGCGCCGTGGCAATCCCAGGTCGGTTCGCCGAAGACGGTCCGGTGCATGTTGACCGTGACGAACCGGACGCCGGCCTCGACCAGGCGGCGGGCCAGCAAGCAATCGCGCCCGAATCGGGTCCGGCCGTAGCGTTCCCGGAGCGAACCCGGCTCGTCCCGGAGGCGAAAGGCACCTCGGAGCGGTCGGGCGGACCGGGAGTCCGGCTCGGCGTCGACCACGAGAGGTTCGAAGCGGTCGCCGAGAAATCCGGCCCCCTGGCCGTGCGTCATGTTCCCGCCGGTCGAGCCGATGGGGCCATTGAGGACGACGTGGGGCGGGAGCTCGCCGGAGACCCCGCCGAGCCAGGCCAGGACGCTCCCGAAATGGGGATGCTCGACCCCGCCAGCCGCCAGCCGGCCGGTTTGCATCAATTGGTGGCCTGCGTCGTGAACCGGCACGGACTCGTGGTGAACGCCCCGGACCAGGGCCACCCGATCCATCACCCGGGCCATCCTGGGGAAGAACTCGCTCACCCAAAGGCCCGGGACGACCGTCTCAATCGGCCGGAACGGCCCCCGAATTTCGGGGGGGGCGTCGGGCTTCATGTCCCAGGTGTCCAGGTGCGATGGCCCGCCGACCAGCAGGAGCAGGATGCAGCTCGCGGCCCGATCCCCCGGCGGCGCCGCCACGAGCCGGGACGCGCCAATCCCGAGTCCTAACACGGTCGCGGAGCCCGTCTTGAGGACGTCTCGCCGCGTCGGGCCGTCGGAGCTCCCCCCGGTCGGTCGCTGGTCGCCTTGGTCCATGATTCACCTCGGTCCGATGGGGCGGTCGGGTCGGGACTTGCTCCTGTCATCGTATCCCCCGACCCGCGTCGGGTCAAAGACGGCGCGACGGCCGACACGACGACAACCGCTCGCCCCGCCTGATCGATGAAAAATCTCGGGATTCGGCTCGCCATGTCGGGTTGAGCTGTCGTAATATGGAAGAACAATTCCCTTCCGGAAGTCCTTCCTCAAAAACGGGTCTGACCAACTTGCTCGCCCGGGTGAAGTCATCCCCCGTCTTGGCCGTCGTCCTGGCCGCTTTCCTGGCCTGGCCTCCGAGCCTCCCCCTGTCTCCGCCTGGACTCACCCGGTCGGTCCCGCCACCCTCTCGGGTGGAGGGCCGTGCCTCCCGGCCGATCCTGGTCCGGCCCGATGATGCGGCCCGCGTCCAGTGGGCCGATTGGTCGGCCGTGGCCGACGATGCCGAGGAATCGGACGACCCTCCGCCCCCGTCGACGATCTGCCTGCCCCACCTCGACCGTCTCGACCGGGTCCCTACCTCGCCTCCGGCTCACCACTCACGCCGGGCCCGGGGACTTGCCTCGGCCCCTCGATCTCCTCGGCTTCGCTGTTAGGTCGTCCGCCCCGCCTCCCCGGCGGGCGGCCGGACCGTCCTCGGGACGCTGATCCCGGACATCCAGGCCGAAGGCGAGGTACCCGGACCGCCCGATCGGCTCCGGGTCCCCGAGGTGCAAGCCGGATCCGGCCCGGCGGTTGCGTCCCATCCGGGATCCGTGCCGGCCGAGATCATGACGCCCGCCCCGGCCAGCGGTTCGGCCGGCGAGCCTGGAATCCGATCCATCGAGACATGATCGCTGCATTCATCCCGGAAGGGGATCACCGATGACGAGCCGGACGACGATCGCGGCCGAGCGCGAGCAGGCCGATTCCTCCCACGTTTCCGAGGGCAAAGACCCGTCACGCCGGAAGACGCCGAAAAAGGGCTCCGGACTGCTGAAATTGTTCGTCTTCGCCCTGGTCCTGGCCGGGGTCGGCGGCGCGATCTACGCGGCTGTTGGCAAGGAGAAGTTCCTCGAAGGGGTCCATTACCTCAAGGAGAAGGTGGCCGGCCCCTCGCATCCACCGGTTGCCCTGGAGGACGCCCCGGCTCGGCCGAAGACTCTCTGGAACGGTTTGGTCCGTGTGACCGAATCGGAGCGCGAGGCCATTGGGTTCCGGATCACGCCCGTCAAGTCCCAGTCCGAGCCGATCAAGCTGGAGCTGAACGGAACCACCGACTACAACCAGAACACCCTGACCAAGATCCGCCCCCGGTTCGACAATGCTCTGGTCGAGAAGGTCCACGTCTCGGCCGGACAGTCGGTCAAGAAGGGGGACCCGCTGCTGGAACTCAAGAGTTCCGTCCTGGCCGCGGCCAAGAACGAGTGCCGGACCAAATTCGTCCAGTGGGACCACGACCACAAGTACCTGCTGGCCCGCGAGCCCCTGGCCAAGGAGGGGCGGATCACCCAGATCATCTGGACCGATACCCAGAACGACGAGAAGAAGAGCCGGTTCGATTACCTGAAGGCCCGCGAGGAGCTGGTGAGCATCGGGATGACCCACGACCAGGTGGAGAAGTTGCTGGAGGGGCTCAGCGACGACCGCAAGAAGGCGCTGGCGGCCGACGACGACACCCAGGACATCGCCCGGATGACGGTCACCTCGCCGACCGACGGCGTGGTGGTCGAGCGTGACGTGGTCCCGGGTAACTTCTACGACACCGCCAACATCCTGCTGACAATCTCGCCGATGACCGAGCTCTGGGTCTGGGGCAACGTGTTCGAGAGCGACCAGGACAAGGTCCACCTCAACCAGAAGTGGGACATCCTGTTCCAGTTCTCCAGGGAGAAGTTCCAGGGGCACGTCGAGAGCATCGCCAACGGCGTCGACCCGGAGACGCGGACCCTCCGGATCCGGGCCTCGATCCCCAACCCCGGCCAGAACCTCAAGGCGAGGATGCTGGTCCGGGCGATCCTCCAGATCGCGCCGCTGCCGGGCGACACGGTGATCCCGAGGAATGCCCTGTCGGTCACCAACGGCGAATTCTATGCCTTCGTCCAGAAAGGGGAATCGGGCAAGGACGCCGACCTTTTCGAGCGCCGGAAGCTGGAGATCGAGCAGGAGAACAGCGACGTGGTGATCGTCAAGAAGGGCCTCAAGGCCGGCGAGCGCGTGGTGACCAACGGCTCCTTGATCCTGGCGCAGATCTTCGAGGACCGGAGCACCGTGGATTCCGGCCTGCCGGCCCAGTGATCCGCCCGGCCCTGGCGTCCCCTTTCGACGGTTTAAGGGTTTGACCGGGTTCGGGGGCGGGTGTAGGATCAGCGGTCGAGGGCTCACGTCGACTCGCGTCCCATCCGCCTCCCCCGGAAGGTCACATCCAAGAAAGGGGTTCGGACATGCCGCTGTATGAGATCGAGACCACGTCGCACATCATGATCGCCTGCGTCGGAGACGAGGCGGAGGCCCGGGCCTTCGCCCAGAGCAATTACGCCCACGAAGAGGTGCTCCGGGTCAGCCACCGGCCCCGCGACGCCTGGGTGATCTCGAAGAACCTGCTCGGGCTGACCAAATCCATTGACCCTTGCGTTAACGCCCGCGACTGCCTGGCCAAAGCCCAGGGCGACAAGCTTCACGCCGTTCGACTCTACATGCAGCAGACCGGAACCGACCTGGAAGGCGCCCGCAAGGTCATCGAGTCGAACATGGCGATGGGCTGGTGAAGGACCCCGGGCCGATGCCATCCGGGTCGGCCCGCCCCCCGATGGACGCCGGCGTCGGTTCCCCCTCAATTTCGTGCAAGGACGGCGCATTCCACCCGGAGCGTCCCTCCGCCTCGGCGGGAGAGATTCGATGCCCAAAGTCATCAGCCTGATCCTGGGTGGAGGTCGCGGGACCCGGCTCTTCCCGCTGACCAAGTCCCGAAGCAAGCCGGCCGTGCCCATCGCGGGCAAATATCGCCTGATCGACATCCCGATCTCGAACTGCATCCACTCCGGCCTGAACCGGATTTTCGTGCTGACCCAGTTCAACTCCGTCAGCCTCCACCGGCACATCGCCAATACCTACACGTTCGACCCATTCGGCGGCGGGTCTGTCGAGATCCTCGCCGCGCAGCAGACGATGCAGCACGAGACCTGGTACCAGGGGACCGCGGACGCGGTCCGCCGGAACATCCCTTACTTCACCGAGGCGGCGTTCGACCTCGTCCTGATCCTCTCCGGCGATCAACTCTACCGGATGGACTTCCAGGATATGATCCGGTCGCACGTCGAGAACAAGGCCGCCGTTTCGATCGCCGCGCTGCCGGTCCCCGAATCCGAGGCCCGGTCCTGCGGGATCATGCGGATCGAGGCCTCCGGCCGGGTCATCGACTTCGAGGAGAAACCCAAGACCCGCGAGATGCTCGACCGAGTCCGGACTGATCCCGACTGGATGGCCCGGTTCGGGATCGAGGCCGCCGGCCGCCCCTATCTGGCGAGCATGGGGATTTACCTCTTCAACCGCTCGACCCTGGTAGACCTGCTCGCCTCCGGGAACGCCACCGACTTCGGCAAGGAGATTTTTCCCCAGGCCATGGCCGCGCACCGGGTCCAGGCCCACCTCTTCGACGGCTACTGGGAGGACATCGGGACCGTCGGTGCCTTCCATAAGGCGAATATCGACCTGACCCGCGAGAACCCCCCCTTCGATTTCACCTTCGGCGACCACCCGATTTACACCCGGCCCCGCTACCTCCCCTGCTCGCGGATCTCCGGGGCCACCGTGACCGACAGCCTCATCTCCGACGGCTGCGTGATCGGCAAGAACTCGGTGATCGAGAACTCCGTGATCGGCGTCCGCGCCCAGATCGCCGATAATGTCATCATCCGAAACTCGTACATCATGGGTGCGGATAGCTACGAAAACACCAAGCAGGTCGCCGCCAACGTCCGGGCCAACCGGCCCGATATCGGGATCGGCCCCGGCTCCCGGATCGAAGACGCGATTATCGACAAGAACGCCCGGATCGGCCGGAACGTCCGGATCACCAACGAGGCCGGCGTGGTTGATTCCGAGGAATCGCCCCATTTCGTCATTCGCGACAAGATCGTCGTCATCCCCAAGTTCACCATCCTCCAGGATGGCCTGGTGATCTGACCTTACGCCGATCGACCGGGAGCCGATTCGCGGGCCACGAGGCGGAAACCATCCGCCGGCGTGGCCCGTCCCATGCGCCCGACCGGCTCAGTCGCCCGAGGCTCGCGAGGTCTGGCGTCGATGGTCCGGGATGCCGTGGATGGTCCCGTCCTGGGCGACGACGATCGTGTGGGCGTCGCCCTGGATCCCACCAACTTTCAGGGTGTGCCCCATCCCTCGGAGTGCCCCGAGGGTGGCCTCGTCCCAGCCTCGGCCTTCGAGGTTCAGGACGTCGGGAAACCAGGGGTGATGAGTCCGGGGGGCGTCGACGGCCTCGCGGGGGCTCAGCCCGAATTCCAGAACGTTCAGGACGACCCAGAGCGTTGTGTTCGGGATCGTCCGCCCGCCGGGCGAGCCTGTGACGAGTCGGACCTTGCCGTCCCGCACCGCGATCGTGGGCGACTGCGAGCTGAGCATCCGCTTGCCGGGAGCGATCCGGTTGGGCGGCGTCCCGATCCGGCCCGCCGAGTCGGTCCGGCCGGGGATCAAGTTGAAGTCGCCCATCTCGTTGTTGAGCAGAAACCCCGCCCCCTCGACGACCGACTTGCACCCGTACCCTTCCTCCAGGGTATAGGTCAGCGCGACCGCGTTCCCCTGGCCGTCGAGCGTCGAGAGGTGCGTGGTGTGGGCCCCCTCGGGGGCCTGGATCGGGAACGGGGCCAGGCTGGCGCTGGGAGTCGCCCGGTCGCCGATGGTCCGTGCCAGCTCCTCCGCGTGGGATTTGGAGATCAGTCGGTCCACCGGGACCTCGACAAAATCGGGATCAGCGATGGCGGAGGCCCGGGTGTAGAACCCCCGGCGCATGGCCTCGGTCACCCGGTGGAGGGTCCGGGGGGATCGCGGGCCGTCGGCCTTCAGATCGAAGCGTTCGAGGATGTTGAGCATCTGGACGATCAGGATCCCGCCCGAGGCGGGGGGCCCCATCCCGTAGACCTCGAAGCCCTTGTAGGTCCCGCGGATCGGCGGCCGTTGCCGGGCCCGATAGGCCGCCAGGTCTCCCAGGGTGACGAGGCCGCCTTGTTGCTCCATGTGGGCGACGGTCTTCCGGGCCGTGTCGCCGAGATAGAACTCGTCGGGACCCTGGGCGGTGATCCGGTCGAGGGTGTCGGCGAGGTCGCGCTGGACCAGGCGGTCGCCCTCGCGCCAACGGGATCCGTCGGGCTTGCGAAAGGCGGCGACGGAGGCCGCGAAGTCGCCCAGCCGATCCCCCTGGGGGCCGAGATCCTCGGGGACGCCTCCCGTCGCGGCGGGGTCATGGCCGAAGAGCTGCGCGTTGAGCGAGGCGGCGAGCGACGCCGAGACGGGGAAGCCGTCGCGCGCCAGTCGGGCGGCGGGGCGGACGAGGTTGGGCCAGGAGGTCCGGCCCCACTTCTCGTGGGCCAGGCCGAGACCCCGGACGGTCCCCGGGACCCCGGCCGCCCGGGGTCCCGCGCGGTGGCCGGGCAGGGGACGCCCGTCGGGTCCGAGGTACATCCGCTCGGTCGCGGCCTTCGGGGCCGTCTCGCGGAAGTCGACGGTGACCACCTCGCCCTTCTCGGCGAGGTAAGCCACCAGGAACCCGCCGCCGCCGAGGTTGCCCGCCGCCGGGTGCGTCACCGCCAGGGCGAACGCCGTCGCAATCGCCGCGTCCACCGCGTTCCCCCCGCCTTTCAAAACCTGGCGCCCGGCTTCCGAAGCGTCCCCCTGCTGCGAGACCACCACGTGCGAGCGGAAAGTTTGACACTCCTCGCTGAACACCACCACATTTTGAGCTAAATCGCTGTACCGATCAGATTTTACGCCGAGAAATGGGGGCTTGGGGGTCGTGAATCTCCATTCGTGCGAGCATGGGTGGTGGACCCA
>JAABUJ010001005.1_pt1 | contig 45967 bp, 44 predicted proteins | sample 5559131 | NCBI WGS metagenome assembly JAABUJ01 (sample SAMN10711875, study PRJNA513366) | rock metagenome | isolation source: Antarctica rocks | place: Antarctica: Victoria Land, Mt New Zealand nord | collected 2016-01-07
CGCGTGGCTCACCGACACCCAAGAGCGCAACGCCCGCGCCAAGCACTCACACATCAAGCGGCGCCTCCGCAGGCCGCATGACTATCTATCGTTACCACTCGTCGCTTAATCCGTCGTTGTAGTACTAACGAGGCTCCGCCTCAGACCGACGAGATATATGCGACGCAAAAACTTGACTCAATCGCATCATGTTTCGGCCCTATAGCGAAGCTAGGGCTTGACGGACGCCGGCTCCGACCCCGTGTGCGCTTGTACGACGATGGTTAGCGGGACCGTGGCTACCTTGTCGCCGAAGACGGTGTAGACGGAGAGGTTCGCGTGGTACACGCCGGGCGGTGTGCTGAGCGGGACCGCCACGTTGGCGTGCAGTTGGTCGCGCTGCCCCGGCAAGAGGATCAGCGGCTGCCCCCCCGTGAGGCGTCCGTTGTCCAGCCCATGGTCGAAGGCGACCCAGGACAGCGGCGTGCGCGCGTAGGCGTAGCTGGCGCCCACGAGGTCGCCATGCGTCCCCGCGTCGATCGGCCGCCGCAGCGTGACCACGCCGTTCCACTGTCCAATGGGCAACGCGGGGCCGGCCACGGACGCCGACACGCCCTGGTAGGTGTGTCCGTCGATGGTGACCGGCGCCGCTTGGCCCTGCGCGCGCGCGAAGCCGAGGGGATCGGCGAAGGAGAGGTCGATCGGCACGTTGGGTCCGCGCGCTGCGAACGACGAGACGACCAGCCTGGTGTCCGGCGGCACGAACCCCGTCGTGTACGTGTAGACGCTCGAACCCGTGATGGCGCCATCCACCGGACCGAACGGGCCGCGGATGACGCCCAGCGGAACGACGCCGTAGCGGTCCGTGGTGGCGTAGCCGAAGTAGCCTTCCGCCACGTTCGGCCCGCTGTTATTGCGCACATCCAGAGCGAGGTCGAAGCCCCCGCCCGGCAACACCGTCTGCGCGATCGAAGTCGGCGTGACCGGCGCGTCGTTGAGCGCCACATGGCCGCTGAACGGCTCGGCGCGCCGCTCGCCGGCGAAGATGGCGTCCATCACCACGACCTGCCACTTGCCCGGCGCGGGGTCGCTCCAGAGGGCCTGCAGGCTGCGTGCGCTCAGATCGTACGGTGGTTCGTCGCTCCCCTTCGACATGCCCGCGCTCGACCGGATGCCGTTGAACTGCGCATCGACGATCTCACCCGATGGGTCGAACAGCAGCAGTATGACGCCGTAGCCCGTGTCGGGCCAGGAGAGCGCGACGTTGAGCGCGCGCGTTCCAGTGGGGACATCGAGAGAGTAGACCTTGTTCTCGTTGGAGAGCGAGAAGTAGCCGGTGGAGGCTCCGGTCAGCGCGCCGCCGAAGGCCGCGTTGCTCCCCTGCAGCGTGATGTACGAGGTCAGGGCGACCGGGATGACCGCCGTGTGGTCGCCGCGCACATGCACGGTCAGGCCCTGCGCGCCCGGCTGCGCGGGAGTTAGTCCGGAGAGGGTCACGCGCGAACTCTGCCCCGGCGCCAGGGTAACGCTGCTGGGCGTCAACGCGCCGTATGGTTGCGACACGTAGCTGGAGAGGCGCGCCTCGAACGGCTCGCTCGCGCTGTACCGGCGTACGCCCGCCTTGTCTTTGCTCCCGTTCTGCGACACGACGAGTGTCCACGCGCCGACCATGGGGTGGGTAATTTGTATGGCGGCGTAGCCACTGCCGACGCCATAGGAGTAGTTAGCGAAGCGCCCCAGCGGATCGTAGAGCGCGACGCGCATGGCGACATCTTTGCTAACGCTGCCTGGCAGTGTGAAACGGTCGGCCGAGTTCCAGTAGACGGCGCCGACGATGTGCTCGATGCCGGAGGTGACGTTGAAGGCATAGGAGTTAAGCGTCTTGTTTTTGACCACGCCGGGCCACTCGCGCACGCCGCTCTGCCGCGAGACCGTCGCGTCGAGGCTGTAGCGCTGCATGGTTGTGCCGGTGTTGCTAATCGTAACGGTGGTCTGGAAGGGCGTCGACACCGTTCCCGAGATGGCGAGCGCGTTGGGGCTCAACAGGAACGACGGGCCGCTACGCAGCGCCGTCTGCACCGCCTGCCAGGCGTCGACGCGGCCCGCGCCCTGGTCCATGGCGGGGAAGCCAAGATCGTGCGCCGAGCTCATCAGGATAGAGCGCACCAGGGCCGGCGCCGGGCGCGCGCCCGCGTGGGCGCGCGCGTAGGCTTCGACGACGAGCGCGGCGGAGCCAGCGACCACCGGCGTAGCCGCGCTGGTCCCTCCGAAGAGCCCCACGTTGTACGGCGCCTTCTCCGGCCCGTCACTTGACTTCCGTTGCGGAAAGAGCGCCCAGCCAAAGGCGCCGGGCGCGGCGAGATCGGGCCGTGGCCGACCGTCGGTCGTCGGGCCGCGTGACGTGAACGAGGCAATGTTGTCGGCGGTGGTGCGGCCGAAGGTGGCCAGGAAGCCGTTCTGCCCGAAGGCGCGGAAGTCGGTCGAAGCGCCAACCGCGATAACGCCGGGCGCGTTGGCGGGTGAGGAGACGGTGCTCTGGCCGGGGCCCTCGTTGCCGTCGGCCGCGACGACCGTGACGCCGGCGGCGACGGCCGCCTTGTCGGCCTCGGCCGTGGGGTCGACGCCGGTGCTGGGGAGCGAGAGCCCGCCGAACGACTCACTGATGACGTCGGCGTGGTGGTCGACCGCCCACTCGATGGCGCGTACGATCCACGAGTCGAAGCCGCCGCCGTGCGGGGCGCGCGCGTCGAAGATCTTGGCCTCCATCACCTTGACGGCGGGGGCCATGCCATAGAAGTGGAAGCTGGACTGGTCGACGGTGGGCCGTTGACTCGGAACGGGATAGACTTGCAGCAGCGTGCTGTTGTCCTCTTTGTAGAGCAGCCTGCCCTGCGCGGCGATCATGCTGGTGCAGGCGGTGCCGTGGCCGACCGTATCCTGCAGCCCCGTACCTGTCCAATCGCTGTACATTGGCTGGCCATTCGCGTCGGTGGCGAGGACGCCGGCGAGATCGGGGTGGCTGGTATCCAGCCCCGAATCGATCACTGCCACGCGCACGCCGGCGCCGTCGATGCCCGCGCGCTGGGCGATGTCGGCGCGCGTCAGGTCATACGACTCGGGCTCGATCGTCTGTGGCACGGTGACTGTCGGCGTGACGACGCCCCCCGGCGTCACCGGCGCGCCGCCCTGCTCGCCCCGGCTAAAGCCATCGGGAAGGGGCGGCAAGGTGTGCTGTTGGTCGAGCGTGATCGCGTGCACACCCGGTTGTGCCAGCAACGATGAGAGCTTGTCCCCAGCGACCGTGGCGGAGACGGCCGGGATGAGGTGGAACGGGTAGACGTTGCGGGCGCCGTCGGCGTGCAGGGCGTCGAGCAGGTGGACGCGGGCTTCGCCCAGCAGTTGACGCAGTTGCGGCGATTGATTGAGCAAAGTTTGTCCGGCCATAGGCGTGGGCGCGTTCAACTCGACGATGACAGGGACCGCGGCGGCGCGCAGCATATCGCGGGGCACGGCCAGGGTCGCGGGGCGCGCGATGATCTGTGGAGCCGCCGCAGCGGCGGCAGTCGCGGCGGCGGCCGCAGCGGCGGACGCGGACGTATGGGCCACGACGTTTGGCGTCCCCATCGCGATGATGGCGGCCGCGGGGACCAGGCGGGCAAGGAGACGGGAGCGAACCATGGATACCTCGTTTCACATCGGACCGAAGGGAGGGCATGACCAGTAACGCAACACGTCATTCGGCCACGCCCGTGACGCTGCTGCACTTATCGTACAGGGACTTGCGCCAACATGCCAATAATTAAAGCATTCGCTATGCGGGCGGGCACATGGGCGCGCGGTATGGCCCCATTCATGCCACGTCATTCTTCTGGTAGACGTGCCCGGAGCGGGCGCATAGTCGTGATGAGCGGCCAACGACGTGACGATCACGGCCGAGGACAAGGAGCGCGTCGACGCGCTGATCCCACCCGGCACGCACACCAAGGATCGCCGTCACGATCTCGCTCAAGTTCCAGCGGAAGTCGAACGACGGATGGGGATTGTCGAGCGCCGTTGTCCAGGAGTGGGCGGGTGAGCCTGATGATTGACAATACTGTTTACTATCCCTAGACTAGTCAATATGATTGTAGGCGCCTGCGGCTCATGGGGTACGTCGTGACGACAAGCACGCGAGCCAGCGACACATCGGGCGAGGTGGAGCGGCTTCGGGGCTTCACGCCACGCCAACCAGTATTAGGAGGGTCGCCGTGAGCCTCGCGTTTCTGTTGACCGCGCTAATTATCGTCGCTACACCGGGCACCGGTGTCCTCTATACGCTGGCGGCCGGCCTCTCGCGCGGCGCCCGCGCCAGCATCATCGCCGCGATCGGATGCACCCTTGGCATCGTTCCGCCCATGGTGGCGGCGATCATGGGTCTCGCGGCACTGCTACACACGAGCGCGCTGGCGTTTCAGACCCTGAAATATCTGGGTGTGGCTTATCTCCTCTACATGGCGTGGAGAACGTTCCGGGACACGGGCGCGCTAACGGTGGAGGAGGAGACCGCCCCTCGCTCGGTGGCCAAGGTGATCATCTCCGGTATCCTGATCAACATCCTCAATCCGAAACTGACGATTTTCTTCTTCGCCTTCCTACCCCAGTTCGTGAGCGCCCATGAGCCACGCGCGTCCTTACACATGGTGGGGTTAAGCGCCGTTTTCATGCTGCTCACGTTCGTCGTCTTCGTCGGCTATGGGGTGTTCGCCGCCGCGGTGCGGACCCACGTCGTCTCACGTCCGCGGGTGATGACCTGGATGCGCCGTGTGTTCGCGGGCTCTTTTGTCGCGCTCGGCGTCAAACTCGCGCTACCTGATCGGTAAGGGAACCCCATGTATGTCCAGCATTCGCGTGAGATGTGGAGAGACTATCCGGAGCTTGTTCCTGGTGTGCTCTTTGCCGAGGGCATCACCACGGATGTCTCTGTTGACTCGCGGGTTGCGACGTTTAATGCCATCGCGGAATCTCGACTCGCACATGCCTCGGAAGGGGAGTTGCCCGAAATACAGGCGTGGCGGCGCGCCTTCTCGCGGATGGGGCTCAAGCCCACGCAGTATCGCTGCGCCGCGGAGTCGCTGCTGCGACGCTTCAAGAAAGAAAAGTCTCTCCCCCGGATCCACCCGCTGATCGATCTCTGTAATGCGCTGTCGCTTGCGTTCGCCATTCCGGTGGTTGTGTTCGATGTATCCAAGATCGCGGAGTACCTCGAGGTGCGCTATGCGGCCGGCGACGAAAGCTATGTGACGTTCTCCGGCGACATAGAGCATCCCGACGCTCATGAAGTGATCTTCGCGGACAACGCGGGGCGCGCGCACGCCCGGCGCTGGACCAATCGGCAGAGTGGCTATTCGGCCGTGCGGGAGACGACGACTGCTGTCTTGATCGTCGCGGAAGCGATGCATGGGTCGGCCTCCGCGGATGTCCGGACCCTGACGGCCACGCTTGCCGACGAGCTCAACGCCGTGTGGTCCGTCACCCCCCCCACCGCCATATTGAGCCAGTCCTCGCCGCGATTCGAGTTTTGAGAATGGAGACTTCTAAAGAGCTACCCCCTGCGCAGCAGGCAGATGTCGACGCTCTTGCCGCACTCTCTGACGCGGATATTGACCTTGGGGACATGCCAGAGGTGACCGACTGGAGCGATGCGCGCCGTGGGCTCTTCTATCGGCCGCTCAAGAAGCAACTCACCCTGCGTCTCGATGCTGACGTCGTGGCGTGGTTCAAGGCACGCTCGGCGGGCGGCGATAAGTATCAAACGCGCATTAATCAGGTCCTCCGTGACTACGTGGAGAAACACAGTCGCTCCGCGTGATCGTGAAAGCGTCCATCTAAGGCGGGAGCGGACGATCTACGTAGAGGGGGTGGGTCGACAAACCCAATCGCGCGGTAGGAGGAGGAGGATTGTACCCGCGTCGTGAAGATGATGAGGTTTGGATCTGGCAAGCGCGTCGCTGATGGGATCAATAGCGCCTCACAGCCACGCGCTATCGCCGCGGCCGCGAGGGTCTGCCCCGTCGAGTAGTCGTAATCGTCGAAGAGGGCCGCCTCGTCGACGCCGAGCGCGGCAAGGTCGGTACAGTCGAGCATCGCTGAAAGATCGACGGAGATTTCGCTGAGCCGCTGATTCTTGAGCGAGGGCAACGTGCTCGGCGTAAGATGCCGCAGTATCTCGGCCAGGCACACACCGTAGGTCAGGCCGCAGTAAAGGGCCGGCCATGTAGATTCTCCAAGAAACAGGTCCGGCGCGCGATTATAGCGCGCCGAGTAGCGGAGCGCTCCGCCTACATCCGTCGCCGTAAGATCCTCTTGTGCGCTCGCCATACATGCCCACGCCAGGGAATGATTGGGCGATCGGCCACCGCGGCAGTGGCGTCCCATTCAGTGGAAGCGCTCACACGTAAGCCGTTGCCATGCTCTAGACGAACATGCCAGAGTCGAGGACGGTGAGGGCGGCCTCGACACGGTCGACACGGCCGGCCAACAACACATCCGCTGGCGACAGGCCGCTCAAGTAGCGGTTATCGGCGTGCATCCAAGAGTACGCCGCTTCGGCCGTATCGAAGGTGTCGAGCACATGGTCGCGCACGTCCAGGAGCGCCTGGAGGCGTTCGCGTTTCTCGTGTTGGGGGAAGCTGGCGCCCATTATCCATCGCTTGACCGCTGACTCATCGACGGCGACAGCGCCGGCTACCGTACGGTTGTCGATGGCAAGGCCCCTCGTGATACCCAGGATAGTATCCTTCAAATCCGTAACGATCATACACGTCCCCTTTCCCTCCGCGCCGTCTAAATCTTTCTGGCAGATGCTACCGCGATGACCTCATCATCAGCCTACATCGTCGGGGCGCGTTTTACCAAACAAATTTTGAGGAGCAAAATCGCCGCCGCGCATGGGGCGCACGGGTGTGCGTGACAACGTCGCTGGGGCGACCGCGACCCGCGCCGCGTTGGGCGGCGCCTGGGGCGCACGGTAGACTATAGCCGCTCCTTAACCGCGTGGGAGCCGTGTCGCTGGGCGGCCGCGGTTAAAGCGTCGTGAATAGGTAGAAGTCGGCGAGCGGCGCGGTGAAGCTGATCGTGTCCAGCACGACGATGTCGCCCCGCGCGTGGCGGCGGTAGGTCCAGGAGCCGTCGGGCGCGCGGCGGAAGTGTTCGGCGGCCTGTGCGCGGCCGTCGACGAGCAGGTACTCCGCGAAGCTCGGCAGCAGCTGATAGTTGGTGAACTTCTCGCCGCGGTCGCGGGTCGCCGTAGCGTCGGAGAGCACCTCGACGACGAGGGTGGCGTCGTGCAGCCCTGTGGCCGTCCCCGCGGGGGGCTGCCCGCACAGCACGAGGGCGTCGGGATAGTAGTAGAGGGTGGGGCTCGTGTGCAACTGGACATCCGGTCCGCGGAGCAGGCAGGGCGTTCCAGGCGGCCCTCCGGCAAGATGATTGCCAAGGATGCGGCGGACGTTATTGGCCACGCCATCGTGGTCGAGCGTGCCGCCGGACATGGCGTAGAGATAGCCGTCGACGTATTCGTGCTTGATGTCGCTCGCCTCTTCCAAGGCGAGATACTCGGTGACGGTGAACGTGGGTGTTTGAGGGTAAGAGGGTTGGGCGACCATCGATACCTCCTTCAATTGGGTTCCATCGTACCATCCGGGCTGTATTGGGTACTATACATTGTGAGCAGTCGCTGCGAGTGGCGGCTATGAGTATATGAGTAAGGGAACCGATTCTATTTTTAGTCCGGCCAGCGGCCCTCGTCCATCCAGCGCGCCACGTCGGGGGCGTGGTAGGTGATGATGGCGTCGGCACCCGCGCGCTTGACGCCTAGCAGGATCTCGCGCACGGTGGCGATCTCGTCGAGCATGCCCGCCGCGGCCGCCGCCTTGACCATGCTGTACTCGCCACTGACGTTGTAGGCGACCAGCGGGACCTCGACGCGCTCGCGCACGCGCCGGATTACGTCCAGGTAGGCCAGGGCCGGCTTGACCATCACCATGTCGGCGCCCTCGGCCAGGTCCTCGGCGACCTCGCGCAGCGCCTCGCGCGCGTTGCGCGGGTCCATCTGGTACGAGCGGCGGTCGCCGAAGGCGGGGGCCGAGTCGGCGGCGTCGCGGAACGGCCCGTAGAAGGCCGAGGAGTATTTGGCGGCGTAGGAGAGGATCGGCGTGTCCGCGTAGTCTGCCCCGTCCAGCGCGGCGCGGATGGCCCCGACGCGTCCGTCCATCATGTCCGAGGGCGCCACGATGTCGGCCCCGGCGCGCGCGTGCGAGAGCGCTTGGCGCGCCAGCAGTTCCAGCGTGGCGTCGTTGTGGACACGCTCGCCGTCGAGCACACCGCAGTGCCCGTGCTCAGTGTACTCACACAGGCACACGTCCGTGATCACGATCGTCTCGGGGCTGGCGCCCTTGATAGTGGCGATGGCCTGCTGGACCACGCCGTCGTCGAGCCACGAACTGCTGCCGGTGGCGTCTTTCCAGTCCGGCAGGCCGAACAGGAGGATCGCCGCGATGCCCGCCTCGCGGACGCGCACGACTTCGCCGGCCACGCGGTCGATGGGCCAGCGATATTGCCCCGGCATGGCCGCGATCTCCGCGGGTTGGCGCAGCCGCGCGTCGATGAACAGGGGGTAGATAAGATCGGCCTTGCGCAGGCTTGTTTCCGCGACGAGTGTGCGTAGGGCGGGCGTCGCGCGCAGGCGGCGTGGGCGGGTGGCGGGGAAAGGCATAACGAGCACTCAGCTTTCAGCGATCAGCCGTCAGCTGAGCGCGGGATCAATAGTTGGTCAATGAGCATCGACAGCGGGCGTGGAAGCCGTACCCCTGTCGCCTGTCGCCTGTCGCCTGTCGCCTGTCGGCCGTGGGGCTCCCAGGCGATAAATCAGGGTGTCCGGGGCGGCGCAGCCTTTGGTGGCGTTGATGGCGTCGACGACGAGCGGCGCGCACGCGGCGACCCAGCCGTAGTCGATGCCGGCGTGGCCGATGACGATGATGGCGGCGTCGCAGTCCCGCAGTTCCTGCTCGGTCAGCGGGACGGAGCGCAACGCGTCGCCGCCGGTTTCTTGCGCGAAGACGTGCCCGGCCACGGGGAAGACCGGCACATGCGGGTCGTGGTAGCGCACGTCGGCGCCGTGGTCGCGCAGCAGTTCGATGTAGCGGCGCGCCGGGGAGTTGCGGTAGTCGTCGACGTTGGGCTTGAACGCGACGCCCAGCACCAACACCCGCGCATTGGGGAGGGCGACACCGCGCGCGTTCAGCGCCTCGACGGTCAGGTCATAGAGGTGGAACGGCATGCTGTCGTTGATGGCCGCGGCGTTTTCGATGAAGCGCGTGTAGAAGTCGTACTCGCGCGCCTTCCAACTCAGATAGAACGGGTCGACGGGGATGCAGTGGCCGCCGACGCCGGGGCCGGGCGTGAAGCGCATGAAGCCGAACGGCTTGGTCGACGCCGCGTCGATGACCTCCCAGATGTCCACGTCCATGCGCTCGGCCAGCAGCGCCAACTCGTTGACGAGCGCGATGTTGACGCTGCGGAAGGTGTTCTCGAGCAGCTTAGCCATCTCGGCGGCGCGTGGCGACGACACGGTGAACACGCCGCTCGGCGAGGCCGCCTCGAAAACGAGCTTCGCCAACCGTCCGGCTTCGGGACGTGTGCCCCCGACGACCTTGGGCGTGTTGTGCACCCCGTAGACGTGGTCGCCCGGGTTGATGCGCTCTGGCGAGAAGGCCAGATAGAAGTCGCGGGCGGCGGAGAGTCCACTTTTTTCCAGCAACGGCAGCACCAGTTCCTCGGTGGTGCCGGGATAGGTCGTGCTCTCGAGCACGATCAATTGCTCCGGGCGCAGGCGCGCGGCGATGGCGCGCGTTGACGCCTCGATGTAGGAGAGATCGGGTACTTTCGCGGTGGTGTAGGGCGTCGGCACGCAGATGAAGACGACATCGGGCGGCTGCTCCAGCGCCCCATAGTCGGTCGTGGCGCTCAAACGCCCCCGCGCGACCAGCGGCGCGACACGCTCGGCGGCCACATCGCCGACGTAGCTGCCGCCGCCGTTGAGCGTCTCGACTTTGGCGCGGTCGAGGTCGACGCCGGTGACGGCAAAGCCGCCTTCGGCGAACTCGACGGCTAGCGGCAGGCCGACGTAGCCCAAACCAAGCACGGCGATGGTGGCCTCGCGCCGCTTGATGCGCTGCTCTAAACTAGACATAATGTGAATGGTCCTAATTCTAGCGTAGCTGACGGCTATCAGCGGTCAGCTGTCAGCTTTTTCGACTTATGTGCGCGCGCCTTGCCGAATAGTGGCGCGCTTGCCGCGGCTATATCTTGCGGCTCTGAAGGTACAGGTAGGGGAATGGTTTCCGGCGCGGGAGAGCCCTCAACTGATGGCTGATGGCTGACCGCTGACCGCTGGCCGCTGATAGCTGACGGCTGGTAGCTCGTCGTCAGGCTACGTCGATACACCTGTTCCAACTTGAAGCCCGCGGCAACGCCGATCGCCACGACCAGCCCTACCAGGATGGCGCCGCTCACGGGTCGGCGCGCGATCGTGAGCAGGATGCCGGCCAACCCGAGCGCGCCCGCGGCCAGGTACACGGTCATGACCGCCTCGCGCACGGTCAAGCCGAGCAGGATGAGGCGGTGCGAGGTGTGGTCACGCCCGCCGCGCGAGACGGGCACATGCCGCCGCAGGCGCGAGATCGTGACCAGCGTGGTGTCGAAGATGGGGATACCCAGCACGACGATGGGCACGAAGAAGTTGACGGCGTGCAGATTGGGGAAGCCGTTGTTCATGTTGTTGATCTTGAGCCCCAGCACGGAGAGCATGAAGCCCAGGAACAGCGAGCCCGCGTCGCCCATGAAGATGCGCGCGGGGTTGAAGTTGTAGTATAGAAAGCCGAGGCAGGCCCCTAGCAGCGCCACGGCCATGATCGCCACCAGGAACTGTTTGTTGTTGGGCTCGAGCAGGGCCAGCACAAAGAAGTAGGCGCAGCCGATCGCCGCCGTCCCGACCGATAACCCGTCCATGTTGTCGAGCAGGTTGAAGGCGTTGGTCATGCCGACGACCCAGATGATGGAGACCGGCGCGTCCAGCCACGAGAAGTGGTTGAAGTGGAAGTGCACGCCCGCCACGTACAGCAGCGCGGCGGCCAGGACCTGCCCGCCCATCTTGAGTAGCGGCGGCAGCGAAAAGCGGTCGTCGACGAGTCCGAAGCCGACCATCAGGGTGGCCCCGGCGACGATGCCCACGCCCTGCCAGACCGGCGTCCCGCTGGCGCGCTTATCGAGCAGCGCGACGAACAGGAAGACCATGAAGGCCACGTAGATGGCCAGCCCGCCCAGGTAGGGCATTGGCGCGGCGTGCGCCTTGCGGCCGCCTGGGTCCGGGTGGTCGACGATGTCGTAGCGCAGCGCGGTGCGGCGCGCCAGCGGCGTGCCCAGCAGCGCGCCGCACAGCGCCACGACGAAGACCGCCAGATAGGTCACTTCACCAGCCCTTTTTGGCGTAACGTGTTCGAGATAGCCTGCAGCGTGACGCTGAACGGCGATGCCGGCCCATCGAGCGCGTAGGTCGAGGAGTAGGCCAGCGTCATCGGCGTCCCCGTCGCAGGCGCGCCGTTGGCGTCGGGCGCCCGCAGCGGCGTCACGAGCGCCTTATAGTCGCCCAGCGTGGCGTCGGCTGCAATGAGCCGCTGCAGCACCGCTGCCGACGAGTGCTTCTCGAACCCGGCGATCTTGAGCGCCTCGACGTACGAGTCGCGCGCCCGCACGAGCAGGCGACGCTTTTGCGCGGCGGCGGTCGTCGTGACCGCCGCTAGCTGCTGCTCGGCGTCGCCACGGTAGACGCGCGCATCCCCCAGCAGGTCGTCGACCTGGGCGGCGTGATTAGCCGCGTAAATCGCTTGGGTCAGGATGGCCCGCTGCTGGGCCGGTTCGATGCCGATCCGCGCGGCCTGCTGCATATCCGAGCTGGCCCACTCATCCCACCAGCGGCCGTTGTGCAACGCCAGTCCCGTGGCCTTCTTGTAGTAGGCGTCGGCGTTTTTCCACTGGCTTGGATCGATGGTCTGTGCCCAGTAGGAGAACATGCGCGCCAGGTTCATGGGGTGGTCGGCGTTGTAGCGGTTGAGCGCGGCGGCCTGCTTGAGCACATGCTCGGCCGATTGGAACTGCGCCACCATGCCCGCCTTCTGGCCCAGTATCTGATAGTATTTGGCCTCGTCCAGGTAGGCCTTACCTAGCCACAAGTAATACATATCCTGGCTGGGCTGGTCGCTGATGGCTTGTTGGTAGAGGCCGATGGCGAAGGGGATGAAACCCTGTCCCGACTGTGTGTACGGAGTATTCGGGGCGCCGGCGGCGGCGAGGATTTGCTGCGGCTTTGCCGCCGTGGCGCCGGCGTACGGGCAGGACTGCCCCGACGGATCGGTTGGGGTGGCCACATGGGTGAGGCAGGCCGTACCCGCGCTGTCGTAGCCTTGCGCGGTCTTGTACACGGCGTCGGCTTGCACCACCTGCACGTTGTTGGCGAACAGCGCCCCCGCGCCGACTATGGCGATGATACCTATGACGATGGCGACTAGCAGGCCGCCCTGCTGGCGTCCGTTCAGGCGCTCGAACGAGCCCCCGCGTGCGACAGGCGGCGCCGCTTGAGCGCGGCGCGGCCGCGCGGCTGTGGCCGTGGCGCCGCGATTACGGCTGTTCCCGGCTCGTCCCGCCGCCGCGGCGGCGCTCGCGCCGGCGGAGACGCCGGACGCCGAGGCGGCCACGGCTTCGGCCGTCGCTACGACGCCCAGGCCGGTCGCGCCAAGCTCCGGTCGTAGATAGAACACCGCGGCCAGCGCGAACATCGTCCACAGCAGCATCAAGGTGGAGACGACGGGGATACCGACCGACGCCTCGACGCTGTTGCCGACGACGACGCCCGCGACAGCGGCCAGCACGACGGTGGCGCGCCGCGTGATCGGTCGCCGCCACGCCTTGTAGAAGACGTAAGCGAAGGAGGCCAACACACCGAGCCACGCCAGCAGCCCGATCACCCCTGAGAAGACGATGAAATCGAGCCATTGGTCGTGGTTACGGTCCGGCGCGGCGTTAGATCGTTCGAGGTGGCCTAGCCCCGAGGGATAGTAGGGCGCGTACACGTAGATCATCGACTCCGGCCCGTACCCGAGTAAGAACTTGTCGATGCCGCCCTTGGTAACGAGCGATTTGGTACCCTGCCAGATGAAGAAGCGCACCTGCGTGTCCGCGCCTCCGAGGTTGCTGAGGTGGGCCGCGTCGGCGCTAGCCGACGAGGTCGCGGGCGTGGCGCTGGCGGCGGCCGGCGTGGGGACCACCACGTCGACGGCCGGCACGAACACGAGTATCGCGATGGCGATCCCGGCGATAGCGAGCGCGGGGTGGGGTTTGACGACGCGCAGCGCCAGCAGCACGCCGCAGACGACCAAGATGAGCAGGATGAGCAGCGCCACCACCGGAGGCAGCACGTTCACGATGTCAGGGAAAACGTACAATATAATGTCGAGGCCCATCGCCCCCATGGCGGGATAGGGATTGGCCGTCTTGAGGGTGATGGCCAGGCCGAACACGAAGACGCTGCCGGCGAGGAAGCCGTAGTAGGGCCCGCGACTGCCGCTGAAGTAGAGCGCCGCGAACGAGACCATCAGCACGAGCGCGTAGCCGATGAGCGGCACGATGGGTGGCAGACCCGAAATCGTGATCGTGCCATCGCGCTGGGGGGGGCGTCCAGCCGGGCGCGAGGCCGTCGCGCGGCTTGCCGCCGGACGGCCCATGCTATTGCCGGAGCGGCCGTTACTGGAGCGTCCGCGCCCGTTTGACGTCTGCATAGGCACCGCGACGGCCGGCGCCATCGTCGCGGCGTCGCGGAAGCGCTCGAGCGCGCGCCAGAAGCGGTAGGCCGTGAACGGCAGGCACATCAGGAGATAGGCGCCAATAAAGATGGCGTTGCCGAGCGTGGAGGCCACGCGGATGCTGGTATCCGCGCCCCATTGCACGGGGTCCCAGTGCAGGTGCTGCATGACGCCGTAGATGGCGACGGGGACCGACGCAAAGACGATGGCGCTGATGACGCGCTCAATCTGCGGCCACGCGCGGATGCGATAGGCCAGCACGAAGAAAAACGCGATGTAGGTCAGCCAGGTGTAGAGCCCTTGCATGCGGTCGTACGAGCCCCAGAAGGCGATGCCCGGCAGCACCGAGTGAACCGTGGCCAGCGTGTAGATGGCCGTGAAGATGGCGACCGGAATCAGCATGGGGTTGCGAGACACGATCTGTCGCCACCACGGGCGCGCCGCGCCGCGCGCGGCCTCTCCCTCACCCCCCTGCCCGTGGCTAACTGGCCCCTCTGACCCTAGCCGCGGGTCCGACGGTCCAGCGCGCCTCTCCCTATCTGCGGGCGAGGGGGAGCCGGCGCCGACCGGCGCGCGGCGCGCCAGCGTGGCGGGCAGGGTGATGAGGCCGCGCAGCAGGAGGGCGACGAGCATGACGAGCACGATGTTGCGGAACAGCGCGATCTTATCGGGCTCGAAGATGCGCGTCGTCTCTGTGTCGAAGAAGATCGGTACTGCGACGATCGCGAGCAGCCAGCAGGACTCGACCAGATAGTCGAGCGTTCTAACCCAAACCCTAGCGCGCATGAAGCTCTCTACACCTTGATCCTTTGTGTCCACCAGTCAATCGTCCGCCGCAGTCCATCGTCGAGCGACGTCCACGCCTCGAAGCCGAGAATCTCCGCGGCCTTGCGCGTATCCGGGACGCGGCGTCGTGTATCCTCGAAGCCGGGCCCGTACTCCCGCTCGTGCGGGACATACTCCACGGGCGCATCGACACCCGTGAGAGAGCGTACCCGCTCGGCCAGCTCGGAAACCGTCGTCTCGCGCGGCGTGCCCAGGTTGAACACCTGACCGATAGCTGACTCCATCGTACCAGCCAGAAAAGTTCCGCGCACCGAGTCGTCGGCGTAGGTGAAGCAGCGCGTCTGGGCGCCGTCGCCATGCACGATCAGAGACTGTCCAGTCAGCGCGCGTTCGACGAAGCGGGCGATCACGCCGTAGCCGCCGGGCAGGCAGCGCGGCCCGTAGGTGTTGAAGTAGCGCACGATGCTCACGGGCAGACCCTGCTGGCGGTGGTAGGCCAGCGCGAGGTGCTCGTCCAGCCCCTTGGAGAGGGCGTAGGACCAGCGCGGGATTGACGTTGGGCCGATCAACGAATCGTCGTCCTCCTTGAAGGGGGCGCGCACACCACGGCCGTAGACCTCGGAGCTCGACGCCACGAGCGTGCGCAGGCTCCGGCGAGCCGCGTGCGCAAGCACGATCTCCGTGCCATGGGTGTTGGTCAAGATGCCGTGCAAGGGGTCGTCCACCACGTAGCGCACGCCGATGACGGCGGCCAAGTGGAAGACATGGGTGCAACCCTCCATGGCCGCGCCGACGGCCGCGTCGTCCAGGATCGAGCCCGGCACGACGCGCACGCGGTCATCGCCCTTGTAGGCGTCCAGGTTCTCGCCTGTGCTCTGCGAGAAGTCGTCGAGCACGACGACACGGCCGCCCTCGCGCACGAGTATATCGACGAGGTGCGAGCCGATGAAGCCGGCCCCGCCGGTGACGAGTGTGGTGTTCATAGCGCTATTTCAACAAAACGTGCGTCAGCGCAGGGGCGATAATCAGGGCCACGATGTTGAGCACCTTGATCATCGGGTTGATGGCGGGGCCGGCGGTGTCCTTGTAGGGGTCGCCGACGGTGTCGCCCGTGACCGAAGCGGCGTGGCTATCGCTGCCCTTGCCGCCGTAGTGACCTTCCTCGATATACTTCTTGGCGTTGTCCCAGGCGCCGCCGCCGCTGGTCATGGCGATGGCCGTGAAGATACCCACGACAATGGCGCCGATCAGCGTGGCGCCGAGCGCCGCGGGTCCCAGGATGAAACCGACGATGAGGGGCGTCAGCACGGGGATGAGAGCCGGCACGATCATCTCGCGCAGGGCCTGCCGCGTCACAATGTCGACCGAGCGCCCGTAGTCGGGGCGCTGCGTACCCTCCATGATGCCCGGCATCTCGCGGAATTGCCGCCGCACCTCTTCCACCACCTGCCCGCCGGCGCGGCCCACCGCCTGCATGGAGAGCGAGGCGAAGATATTGGGCAGGATGCCGCCGATCAGCAGGCCCACGATGATCTTGAACGACGATAGGTCAAACGTAACGTGGATGCCGTTGCGCGACAGCGTGCTGGTGTAGTCGTTGAAGAGCACCAGCGCGGCGAGCGCGGCCGAGCCGATGGCGTAGCCCTTGGTCACGGCCTTGGTCGTGTTGCCGACCGAGTCGAGCGCGTCGGTGATCGTGCGCACGCTCTCAGGCAGCCCGGCCATCTCGGCGATGCCGCCCGCGTTGTCGGTGATGGGGCCGTACGAGTCGATGGCCACGATGATGCCGGCCATGGAGAGCATCGCCACCGCGGCCAGGGCCACGCCGTAGAGACCGCCGCCGACAGAGTAGGCGATCCAGATGCCGGCTCCGATCACGGCCACCGGCAGAGCGGTGGCCTGCAGCGAGATGGCGAGGCCGCTGATGATGTTGGTGGCGTGGCCCGTCCGCGAGGCGTCGGCGATGGAGCGCACCGGCGCGTAGGACGCCGAGGTATAGTATTCGGTGATGACCACGAGCAGGCCGGTGATGACGAGGCCGACCACCGCCGCCAAGAAGAAGCCGGTCGCGCTGGCCGCGTTGCTCGTCACGCCGGGGATACCCACACCGGCGGCGACGGGGACCGACGTGATGCCGTTGGTGAACTTGAAGATGGGCACGAGGAAGGCGAGCCCCGCGAGCACGGCGCTGACGATCGTGCCCTTGTACATCGCGGCCATGATGCCGCCGCCGCGACCGATACGCACGAAGAAGATGCCGATGATCGAGGCCAAAATGGAGATGCCGCCGATCATGATCGGCAACGCGATCGCGGCGTCGCGATAGGGGTTGCCGACGGGGAACGTCAGCGAGGCCAGCAGCATCGGCGCGATCATCGTGATGGCGTAGGTCTCGAACAGGTCGGCGGCCATGCCGGCGCAGTCACCCACGTTGTCGCCCACGTTATCGGCGATGACGGCGGGGTTGCGCGGGTCGTCCTCGGGGATGCCGGCCTCGACCTTGCCCACGAGGTCGGCGCCCACGTCGGCCGCCTTGGTGTAAATGCCGCCGCCGAGGCGGGCGAACACGGAGATGAGCGAGCCGCCGAAGCCGAGCGGCACGAGCGTCTCGAGGCCGGTTCCCGTGGCCAGCGTGATCAGGTACATCACGCTCACGCCGAGTAGGCCAAGCGAGACCACGAGCATGCCGGTCACGGCGCCGCCGCGGAAGGCGATCTGTAGCGCGCCGTTGAGTCCGGTGGTAGCGCCCTGCGCGGTGCGCAGGTTGTCGCGCACGGCCACGTTCATGCCGATGTAGCCGGCGGCCGAACTGCACACCGCGCCGATGAGGAACGCGAGCGGGTACTCCCACACCTCGGCGCCGTGGCCGACGCGATAGATGCCAAGCAGGATCAGAATGACGACCGCCACGACCGCGACGGTGCGATACTGGCGGTTGAGGTAGGCGCTGGCGCCTTCCTGGATAGCGCCGGCGATCTCGCGCATGCGCTCGTTGCCCTGGGGCTGTTGCAGCACCCAGCGGATCAGGCCGCCCCCGAATAGGATGCCGACGATGGAGCAAGCTATCGCGAAGTAGGCCGCGCCAGAGGTTAAGGACATAGACCGCGTGACTCCTTTATTACTATCCTAATCCACAAGACATCATCGTCTTGTACGTGTTCGCCATGCGGCAAGAAGCCCCTGCCTGGGCCCATGAACGGGCGCGGCAAGGGCTACCTGAAGCTGACTAAGAGTGTACCGGCGAAACGGCGTCTTGGCAACCACCGTCCCATGTCACCCAGGGCTCGTGAATTATCAGCCAGCGACGTGTCGCGCGCTCGACATCTCTGTCACCAATAATTCACGAGCCCTGCCATGTCACCTCGTCACACGTCACGACGCCAGGCGCTGGCCGAACGTGATGCGGTTGCGGCCTTGCGCCTTGGCCTCGTAGAGGGCGGCGTCGGCTCTTTCGAGAATCGTGTCGAGGGTGTGGTCGTCGCCACTGAATTCCGCGACGCCGATACTGACCGTGACGCGCACCCGTTGCGTTCCCACGTCCAGCATGAGCGCGGAGACGGCGGCGCGCAGCCGTTCCGCCGCCGCGCTGGCCTGCTCGCGGGCCGTGTCGGGCAACACGATGAGGAACTCCTCGCCGCCGTATCGCCCCAACATATCCTGAGCGCGCAGTTGGCCGGCCGCCGTCGCGACGAATTCTTTGAGGACGGCGTCTCCCGTGGCGTGTCCGTGTGTATCGTTGATTGACTTGAAATGGTCGAGATCCACGAGCAGGACCGTCGCGGACAGACCTACGCGCCGGCGCCTGGACACTTCTTTGTGCGCCAACTCCTCAATCGTGCGGCGGTTATACGCGCCGGTGAGCGAGTCGCGCGTCGCCAGCCATAGGAGATCCTGGTTCAGCCGCTCGTTGCATAGCAGCAGAAAGCCCACGGTAAGGACGACAAGGCACGCATAACCGCCCAGGTAGACGGCCGCCTGCGCCATATCCGGCGCCAGATAGCTCTGCCGCGCTCCACCGCTGAGGAAAAGGAGCGTGAACAGGCGCGCGAGGAGGGCTAGACCACAGCCAAGGAAGTCGCAGCCGATCACGCGGCTAATCGTCGATTGCCGTCGCGGCCCGCGCAATAGCGTGCGGGCGCACAGCAGCGTCAGGGCCGCGCCGATGAGCGAGACGATCGCGACACGCGCCGCCATATCGGGTTTGACGAAGCTGAAGTAGGACAACGCCACGGCCGCGAGCGCGGCCAGGGCGTACGGGACGCGCGCCTTGGGGGGCTCATCATAGAACTCCTTGAGGGCATGATAATACGTGGCCGCCGCGAGTAACACGAGCGTATTGGCGACGACGATGGATAGGATGTCGGGGACGAAACCGCGCAGGCCAAGGAGGCCCCAGCCGAGCGCTTCACCAGCACAGGCCGCCGCCCAGCGGCCCACGCCGTTGACGCGCCCGGAACAGGCGCGCGCGGTGACGATAAGCCCTCCATTCAGGATGAAAGCGGTGAAGGCCGTGAGGGCGAAAGTGGTCCGTACATCGAGATGCATGATTAATAGCAATCGCGCGCGTAGAACTGGAACAAGGAGCATGTCCTCCTAACGAGGCCAGTATAGGGTATCTCCCGCGCCGCCGCTATAGCCTTGTCAGGCCGCTTCTAATTTCCGAGACCCTTATTGAGATAGCCCGTAAAACCCACTGCTTTAGCTTTGGGATAGTAGGGCTTTAGCCGCTGTAGCGTCGTGTGCTGGTTTGGTATACTGTGGGAGATAAGGGGCGTTCGTCGCGCACCATCTGAACCGTGTCTCCTACCGTGTTGTCGCGAGGCATCGAGCGGGGTCGGGTTGCTACTGGCAGAGCGCGACATCATGAACGCACATCCGTCACACATAATGGCATGTGGATGAGCATGCATCGGTGAGAAACCGTAGAAGCCGACGACGGAAGCCCACGGGCTTCAGCCGAGGGAGTCATCACGGTACTGTGAATATGGCACGTATATTGTGCCAACGACCCACATTTTCTTTGCAAAGGAGCATGGATGATGGTCAACGATGACATGGTCGCCGCTATTGTCGGGGTGACCCGGCGCGCGATGGATCGCGCGCCAGACCAGGACAGCAAGATGCGCGCGTTGGATAATGCGCTCGATGAGGTGCATGGCGTCATCACCGCCCTGCGCAACACCCACCTACAGCCATCCCTCACTGGCCTCACGAGCGTCAACTCCTGGCGCGAGATAGAGCGTCAGGTCGTCGCGTTGCGCCAGCACGCGTGGACATCGGAGGAGAGCGCCGCGTTCGCGGCCATCACGCGCTAAGGGTCCGTTTCGGCAGACCTTAACGCTCCCAGAGCCCGGCACACGATGTCGTGTGCCGGGCTCTGGGAGCGTTAAGGTCTGCGGGGATACTGCCTAGCCTTCTCAGCTATCCTGGCAGGACGGGCCGCGACCGGGGCAAATGTTTACCCCGCCCGTGCTTTCCCACGGCCACGCATCCCGCCTTGCGGTACGAGGCCGGCCAGCTGATCGACAACATCGGCACGATAGAGTGTGGAGCGCGAACTGCCCTGCGCCTGGGTCTGCGCGACGGGCATGATACCCTGCTCCATACGCAGGTCATCGAACACCTGCAGCGACACACCGAGCCGCTCTGCGGCTTGCGTACGCGTGAGAAGCGTCCCATGCGCGATACGCGCATGGTCGACGGATGTGAGGGTCAGGTTGGGCGGGTAGTAGCGCCAACTCTCGCTGGTAAAGTGTTCGCTTGTCGCTCGTAATTCAGAGGGGACGTCGACCGGAGCAATAATATCGAGCGCCTGCGCCGTCTCCAGTTCATGTAGGGTCAGTCCCAGATGTTGCGCCGCTTCGGCGGCTGTCAGCAAACCCTGCTCCTCCACCCAGCCCGCGCGCCGTTCGAGGCGGCGTTGGCGCACGGCGCACTCGCGCTCACGGCCCACGCTCTCGAGCGCTTTGCCGAGCGCGCTGGTCAGCGCCATCGTATTCGACAAGGTCAGGTCCAGACCGGCCTCATCCATGGCGGCGGCCACCGACTCGGCCATCGCCGCGGCGACCTCGGCTGCCAGGACATTAACCGCGCCACTGCGCGACTGCGCGAACCGTACCATAATCATCTCCTCACCCACTCAATCGCATGCGCGGCCATCGACGTCGTACCACGTCCATCGGGGGGCAGCCTAACGGATAAACAAGCGTGATCGCGCGGCTCACCGGTCGACTATCGAGATACACGGACAAAAGAAACGGCCCGACATGTGTGGTGGACATGCCGGGCCGTCATATGCTCGGACATCGTAGCCGCGATACTGTCACCCTTAGCCATACTCTACACATGTAGTATACCACTCTGCTGACATGACATTTTGGCGCGGATACGGGATGATAGAGGAGGGGTACAAGCCGATGAATACAACAGAGGAAAGTGACGCGCCGCTGGCGCTCGACGTCGAGGAGTTCCGACGTCTGGGCTATCGCGCCGTTGACCTGGCCGCCGCGCACCTGGCCGGCGTCCGCGCGCGCCCCGTCTTCCAGCCCATGACGCCCGACGAGCGCCGCGCCGTGCTGGAGCAGCCGCTGCCGGAGACGGGTATGGCGCCTGACGACATCCTGGACGTCTTCGCGCGCGCGGTGCTGCCGCACCCTATGGGCAACGGGCATCCACGCTTCTTCGGCTGGGTCAACTCGCCGCCCGCGCCCATGGGTGTGCTGGCCGAGCTATTGGCCGCCGCGATGGACCCGAGCTGCGCCGGCGGCGACCATGCCGCGATTTACTTAGAGCGTTGCGCCGTGCGCTGGCTGATGGAATTGGTCGGCTTTCCCACTGACGCCGCGGGCGGTACGAGTATGGGCCTGCTCGTCAGCGGAGGCTCGATGGCCTCGCTCACCTGCCTCGCCGCCGCCCGCCACCGCGCCGCATCGCGGGACGGCTGGAACGTACGCCGCGACGGGCTGCAACACCTTGAAACGGACTTGGTGTTGTACCTCTCGCAAGAGGGGCATACCTGCATCCACAAGGCGGCCGAGTTGTTGGGCCTCGGCGCGCGTGCGCTGCGCGTCATCCCCGTCGACGTTGACCTACGCCTGGACGTGGCGGCGTTGCGCGACGCGGTCGCGGCCGACCGCGCGGCGGGGCGGCGCCCTTTCTGCGTCGTGGCTAGCGCGGGAACCGTCAACAGCGGCACGGTCGATCCCCTCAACGCCATCGCCAACCTATGCGCCGCGGAGGGGCTGTGGTTCCACGTCGACGGCGCGTACGGCGCGGTGGGGATCCTCGACACGGCCGTGGCGCCACGCTACGCCGGCATGGAGCGCGCCGACTCGCTGGCCCTCGACCCGCACAAATGGCTGTGCGTGCCCGTAGAGTGCGGCTGCGCGCTCGTGCGCGACGGCGCGTTGCTGCGCGACACGTTCAGCCTGGTGCCGCCATACATCCGCATCGAGGAGGGCGGCGACCCCAGCGCGCTGCCATGGTATTCAGAGTATGGCTTCCAGCAGACGCGCGGCTTCCGCGCCCTCAAGCTGTGGATGACGCTGCAACACGCCGGGCGCGCCGGACTCTCGGCCATGATCGCCGGCCACAACCGTCTGGCGCGGCGCCTGGCGGACCTCGTCGCGGACGTGCCGGACCTGGAGCTCGTGACCCCCGTCGAGCTCTCTATCGTCCTGTTTCGCTACGTCCCCGCGTCCTTGGCCGATGACGGCGCCAGCCTCGACACGCTCAACAAAGCTATCATGGAAGAGGTACAGGCTGGCGGCGTAGCCTTCTTGACCGGGACCGTCCTGCGCGGCGCTTTTGTCCTGCGCGCCTGCATCGTCGGCTACGCGACGACGGAGGACGACATCGCCGTGCTCGTCGACGAAGTGCGCCGCACCGGCGGCCACCTCGCTTCTCGAACAAGATGAACGAACACCTATCGATACGCCGCCTGACCGTGGCGGACCTCGACGCCGCCAACGACATCCTGGCCGCGGCCTACGGCAGCCCGGCCAACCGCGCGACGACGCTGCGCCGCTACCTGGAGATACAGCCGGATGGCTGGTTGCTGGCCCTGCTCGACGGCCAACCGGTCGGTCTCGGCGGCGCCGTCAACTACGGCCCGTTCGCCTCGATCGGCTCGGTCGGCATACGCCCCGAGGCGCGGCGACAAGGCGTCGCATGGGCGCTGATGGAGCGACTGCTGTCGTGGCTAGAGGCAACCGGCTGCGGCGTGATGGTCCTCGTCGCCACCGAGGCAGGCGCGCCGCTGTACACGCGCCTGGGCTTCGTCGAGGACGGCGCGACGCTCATCTGCTGCCGCGAGGGACCGGCGCCCCTCGCGCCTCTCGCACCCTCTCCGCATGTGTCAGTGTTGAACGCGGCCGACCTACCGGCGCTGGCCCGGTTCGACGCGCCGATCTTCGGAGCCGCGCGCCCAGCCGTACTCGCCGCTTACGCGACCGCCGACCCGACGCGCGCGTTCGTCGTCCGCGATGACGCGGGCGAACTCACGGGCTACCTGATCGCACAAGGACAGACGCTGGGGCCGTGGGGCGCCCGGACCCCGGAAGACGCCGAGGCGCTCCTGACGCACGTCCTCCGACTTCCCTTCGAGGGCGGCTTGACGCGCGTCATCATCCCACCAGGGAACGCCGAGGCCACGCCGCTGCTGCGCCGCTACGGCTTCGGGGAGCCGTTCGCGCTGCGCCACATGCGCCGTGGCGGGACCGCCGCGCCGGGTCGCTCCGCCCTGCTCTACGGGCAGGCTAGCTTTGCCATTGGCTGAGAAACTCGCGCATCTACGCCACGCGCTCACGGTACGTTTAACAAGGAGATAGGGGCTATGGTCAACTCAGACCCGGAGGCCATCCTGCGCGAAGCGCATACAGTCGCCGTGGTGGGGCTATCGAACAACCCGCTGAAGGCGAGCTACGGGGTCGCGCGCTACCTGCAAGCGCACGGTTACCGCGTCATCCCGGTCAACCCCAATGAGCAGGAAGTGCTCGGTGAGACATCGTACGCCAGGGTTTCCGACATCCCCGATCGGGTCGACCTCGTGGATGTCTTCCGCGTGCCGGCGGCCACCCCCGAGGTCGCGCGCGCTGCGGTGCGCGCCGGCGCGAAGGCATTGTGGCTACAGCTTGGCGTCACCAACCCCGAAACGCGCCGCATCGCCGAGGAGAGCGGCCTGGCCTACGTCGAGGACGCGTGTACCAAGATCGTACACATCATGATGCAACGATGAAGCACATAGACGAGGGTTGGTTTGACCGGAAAGGCGTGAGGCTAAGAGATCATGCCCGACGAAGCTGCTCGACGGCCAGGGCGGCAACCGAACCGATCGCCGTATCAATGGCAGGCTGCCGCGATGCGCCCCGGTACGATCGCGTGAACACCGCGATCGCGTAGCGTCGACCATCCGGATAGGTAACCACGCCGATCTCGTTGCGAATCCGGCCCATCAGGCTTCCGCTCTTGGCCTGCACCGCGATCCCGTCGGGAAAGCCCACGGCTAGCCGATGGCTTGCTTGCTGCCCCATCAGCCGCCGCACCGCTGCGCACGCCGACGCAGGGCCAGCCTCATCGCGCCAGATGGCGCGCAATAAGCGCGTCATGTCACGCGGCGTCGTCCGGGTCGCCTGCTCAGGTTGTAGTGCGCGGCAACGTCCCAATCGCATGTCTCGCTCCTCCTCTGGCAAAGACCAGAGCGCGTCCAAACTTGGCACACCGGCATCCTCGATGATCGAGGCGATGAGGCCGCGCAGGTCGTTCACGATGCTGGTGCGCCGCAATCCGAGCGCCTGTAGGGTCGCATTGATCTGACCCAAGCCCACCCGTGCTATGATAGCGTCGGTAGCAGCGTTATCGCTGATTGACAGCATCAAGGAGGCGAGGTCGCGAAGCGAGATGATGACGGGATCGTGGCCGTTCGACAGCCCAGTTGGCCCGATCGTGCGATTGTCGTCCGCAATGCGCACGGCCTCGGTGACAACGAGGCTCCCGGACGCCGCCTGGCGGTAGAACTCCAGCGCCACCGCAACCTTGAACATCGAAGCCGCGACAACGGTCTGCTCGGGATGCAGCCCGACGGTCGCTCCGCTATCGATATCCAGAGCATCTAACCAGCCCTCACACCGGGCAATACGCAGCGTCGTGGCTAGACGGTCTTCGATCGATAGCGCCTCATCCTCGTTACATACAGATGTCACGGCCAGTCCTTTCCCTGCGGCATATAGTCTACCACGGCTACCTATCATCCAAGAGGGCGCATATTTGTGGTAGAAAGGTGTCATACACTGAACAACATTCGAGTATTGCCTACGGACCTGTGGATGGTACGAACAGACCGTGAGTCACGAGGGAGGAAGACCATATGCCATACGCCTATACGAACACGCGCGGGGTCGTCTATTATCTGCATCAGGGGAAGGTGAAGCTGGCCGGCAGCAATGTCGAGCGCCCCATCTACTTTTTTAAGAAGGAGCCCGCCGAGGGCGCCATTGACACCGTGCCTGAGGGCTACGAGGTTTTTGAGGGGCCGCGCGGTGCGCTGCCCTTGCTAAAAAAGAAGAGTAGCTAGTTACAAGACATCGCCTGTGAGTTCGTCGCGCGCGGCGCGGGTCAGCAGCTCGGTCACGGCGTCGTGCGGGCTCCTGCCCTCGAAGAGCACCGCGCCGACCTGCGTGACGATGGGCATCTCCACGCTGTAGCGCGCGGCGAGCGCCATGGCGGCGCGCGTGGTGGTCACCCCTTCGGCGACTGATGACATCGCGCCCCGGATCTCGTCCAGCGTGCGCCCCTGCTCCAACTCGTAGCCGACGTGGTAGTTACGGCGGTCAGGTTCGGACTCAAGAGCACAGCGATCCCACGGCGCTGGCACAAACACTCCGCTGCGATCCCTCACTGATCGTGGGAGGCGTCGTCACGCCCCGGCTTCGGCTCCTGGGAAGCCCGTTGCGACGCCGACCGCTGTAGGAAAGGAAAGCCGTGCGCCTCCAAATCGCGCCGAACGGCCTGCTGCACCGCCGTTGCCTGGATAATGGCCCGGCGCGCGTCCTCCACGGTCGGCTCAGGCTCGCCCACATCGGGATAGCGCGTCTCCACGCCGTAGGAGGTCAACTCCGTGAGCGCGCCCCGCCCACGCCGAGTCTCCCAATCATCTGGCAGGGCCGCCGCCAGCGCGTTGAGCCGATGCGTGGCCTCGAAGGGTACGCCGGCGTAGGTCAACGCCCCCTTGAGCGCCTTCTCGGCCGCCTGCTGCGCCCAAAACGCGGCCTGATAGGGCGACGCTTCGCCACCGGCGTTCTTTAAGAGGAGGCGGGCGGCGCTCATGTCGCGCGCCGAGTAACGTAGCCATGCCCGCGTGCGCTGTATCTTCGCCTCGGGCGTCATAGCGCGCCGTAGAGCGTGACGCCCTGTTCCTGCGCCCAGTGGAGCACGCTGCCGTAGTCGCCGCGCGCGGCCTCCAGGCGCGCGGGCGTGGCCGCGATCACATCGACATCGATGGTCGCGTCGGCCAGGGCGCGGTGGTCGTCGAGGGCCGCGCAGACCATGCGCGTGGTCGTCCCCTCGGGCACGACCACGAGCAGATCGGCATCGCTGGTCGGGCGGTAATCGCCGCGCGCGCGCGACCCAAACAGGACGATGGCAAGCGGGTGAACCGCGCCCACGATAGCCGCGACCAGGTCGTGTATCGCCGGCCCGTCGGGATCGCCGGTGAGCAGGTCGCGGGTAGGAGTCGGGATCGTTGTCATGCGCACCTCCCTTCCTTTCATTCACCTCTACGAGTATCCTACCATGTCGCCCTCTATGACGAGCCTCGATGCGCATGGACTACTCAGGATGCACACCACGTCAAAGGAGGGGGTACACATTCCGGTCACACCGGTGACGGATGACATGTCACCGCGTGCGCCCACTCACGGTCTGGCGATGTCCTTCTCATACAAGATGCACTCCCAGTCGGGACTTGGGGCCACACGACCGACATCCCGATACCCTAAACCCTGGTAGAGGCGCTGGGCCGGGACGCGCGCGACCGTGGTGTCCAGATGCAAGGTCGCGTAGCCCAACGCGGCGGCGCGCTCCTCCAGGGCCTGCATGATGGCGCGCCCGTATCCAAAGCGCTGATGATCGCGATGCACCCGCACGCGCAGGACCACCGCGCGATCCGGCGCCGTCCGCTGGATGCCGCCCATCGCCACAATGTGGCCGTCGCGGAGGCCGACGAGGAACTCGCCGCCGCGCCGCAGGTACACGTCGTCAATGCGCAGGATATCGCGGTTGGCGGGGTCGTCGGGATCGATTGGGGGCACATGATCGGGCGCAAGCGTCCCCTCGGCCAGGTGCATCAGCGCCCACACGCCGTCGAGGTCACCCTCCCGGTAACGCCTGATCTCCAGCGGCGCGCTCATCGCTCCCCCTCCGCGCGGCGGCCAATGAATAGATAGTGACTCGTGGCGCCGAGGCCCTCCGGCGTCGCCCCCGTACGCTCGATGAGGTCAAGCAGCGCCGCCTTGGCGTCCAGTGAGGCCCGGTGATACTCCGGTTCGTGCTTGCTGGCGAACGACTCGACCCCAGCTAGCACGACTTCGAAGAACGGCGGGCTGAGCTCAGCGCGGAACGCGCTGACCGTCGTCGTATGCATCGTCCCCGGTTGCCCGCCGGACGTCTCGAGAGTGCCGTCGCGGCACAGGCGATCAAGGAAGTAGGCTGGCCGCCGACCGAAATCATCTGGGTCGTTGCGGATGACGTCGCGCAGGTAGGTCAGTGTATTGATGCCGGCGGCGAAGACGAAGCCGCCCGTGTGGAGCAGGCGCGCCGCCTCGGCGATGGCGGACCGCCGCTCTTCACCGGTCAGCAGATGATAGAGTGGTCCGAGCAGCAGCACGATGTCGCAGCAGGCGTCGGACAGGTGCGACAGATCGGTCGCCGAGGCGCGCTGAGCGCTCAGGATGTGGTCACCAAGGCCAGCGGCCTCCAAGCGCGACGCGGCAGCGTCGAGGAGGCGTTGTGAGACATCCACCAGGTGAACCTCGCAGCCCCGCCGCGCGAGCCCATCGCTGTAGTGTCCGACGCCGACGCCGACATCGACGACCGTCGCCCCATCCGGCACGTAGCGCCGCAGATAGCGGGTCGTGATCGCGTACTCGATGGCCGAGCCCGTATCCAGGCGCACGTTCTCATAGTCCAGCGCGTCGTACTCGCGGCCGACGCGTTCGTATCGCTCGTCAAGATGTGTCACACTCCCCCTCCTTCTACAAGGTGTCGCCTGTGAGTTCGTCGCGCGCGGCGCGGGTCAGCAGCTCGGTCACGGCGTCGTGCGGGCTCTTGCCCTCGAAGAGCACCGCGCCGACCTGCGTGACGATGGGCATCTCCACGCCGTAGCGCGCGGCGAGCGCCATGGCGGCGCGCGTGGTGGTCACCCCTTCGGCGACTGATGACATCGCGCCCCGGATCTCGTCCAGCGTGCGCCCCTGCCCCAACTCGTAGCCGACGTGGTAGTTGCGGCTGAGCGGGCTGGAGCAGGTGGCGATGAGGTCGCCGAGGCCGCTTAACCCGGCGAAGGTAGCTTGCCGCGCGCCCGCCGCCATACCCAAGCGCGCGATCTCGGCCAGTCCGCGCGTCATGATGCTGGCCTTGCCGTTGTCGCCGTAGCCCAGCCCATCGGCCAGGCCGGCCACGAGGGCCATCACGTTCTTGAGCGCGCCGCCCAACTCGACGCCGATGACGTCGGCGCTGATGTAGAGGCGGAAGCGCGGCGTGGCGAGCAGGCGCTGCGCTAGCACCGCCGAGGGTCGGTGGCGCGCCGCCACGACCGAGGCGGCCGGCAACTCACGCACGATCTCGCCGGCCAGGTTCGGACCCGAGAGCACGGCGACGCCCCGGCGCTGACGCGGACGCAGACATTCCCCCGCCACTTCGGTCACGCGCTTGCCGCTGCCGACCTCCAGCCCCTTGGCCGCGAGGACCACGACCGCGTCGGGCGCGAGGTACGGACAGAGCGCCGTCGCCACCTGCCGCACCGCCTGCGCCGGCACGGCCAGCACCACCACGGCCCGGTCGCGCGCCGCCTCGCCCAGGTCGGAGGCAACCTGTATCCCTGCGGGCAAAGACACGCCAGGCAAGTAGCGCGCATTCTCGCGTGCCCGCGCCATCTCTTGCGCGCGCGCGGCGTCACGATCCCACAAGGCCACGTCGCGTCCCGCCCGCGCGTAGATTACCGCGAGCGTCGTGCCCCAACTGCCGGCGCCGATGACGGTGAGTGAGTCCGTCATGCGCGCTGCCCCAGCCGCGGCTCCGTCCCCGCGAGCAGGCGCTGGATGTTGTCGATGTGGCGCAGCCAGATCAGCGCGGCGGTGGGCACGCCGTAGGCGAGGTAGGTCGCCGGGTAGTGTCCCCATAGCACAAAGGCGGCGAGCAGCAGCAGGCCAGCCACGGCGCCAATCAGCGAAGCCAGCGAGACGAAGCGGCTCGCCGCCACGATAGCGACAAAGATGGCGGCGGAGATGAGGGCCGCCGGCCAGCAAAAAATCAGGAAGACGGCCTGCGAGACGACGACGCCGCGGCCGCCTTTGAGCTTGATATAGATCGACCAGTTGTGCCCGAGCACGGCGGCGAAGCCGGCCAGCACCTCGGCCGCCTGTTGCGCCTCGACCGGATGGACCAACCAGCGCGCCACCAGCACGGCCACGATGCCCTTGGCAAGGTCGCCCAGCACCACCACGAGCGCCGCGCCCGGCCCCAGCGTACGCAACACGTTCGTCGCGCCCGTCTTGCCGCTCCCACGCGTGGAGAGATCAACCCCACCATAGAGCCGGGCCACGATCTGCCCGCTGGGAATCGAGCCCAGCAGATAACCGATCACCGTTATCAATACGTAGAGCGGCAGCTCGTTCATGGCCTCGTCGCTTCCTGGTTTACCGACCGTCACCTACCCCACGCCTGAAGGCGGGGGCTTGCCCTCACTCACGACCACGGCGGCGGTGGGCATGCGTCATTCCCGCCCTCACTCCCTTCCCCTCTCCCGCGTCAGGGAGAAAGGATGGGGTGAAGGGGCCCTGGATTTAGGCCCGGATACGCCGGGACACGCCGGCCGCCTCCCGGTCGCGCTCATGGTCGCGTCGCTCGCTGGCCTTGAAGACGAGGTTCAGCGGCGTGCCCTCGTAGCCGAAAGCCTCACGCAACTGGTTCTCCAGGAAGCGCTGGTAAGTGAAGTGCACCAGTTCGGGATCGTTGACAAAGAACACGAACGTCGGCGGATCGGTCGCGGCCTGCGTGACGTATTTAACCTTGAGCAACTTGCCCTTGGACGACAGCGGCGGGTGCGCGCGCAGCGCCTCCTGCACCGTGTTGTTGAGCCGCCCGGTCGAGATGCGCTTCTCACGCTCCTCTTTGATGCGCAGGGCCTCTTCGATGATCTTGTGCACGCGCTGCTTCGTCTTGGCCGAGACGAACAGCACGGGGACGTAACTCATGAAGTTGAGCTCACGGCGCACACGGGCTACGTATTCGGTCATCGTGGTGGAGGTCTTCTCGATGAGATCCCACTTGTTGATCACCACGATCATGCCCTTCTTCTCGTCCTGCACGTAGCCCGCCACATGCTGGTCCTGCGCCGTCAGCGGTTCGGTGGCGTCGATCACGAGCAAGGTGACGTCGGCGCGCGAGATGGCGCGGATGGCGCGCATCACGGAGTACTTCTCGATGGAGCCCTTGATGTGTCCGCGGCGGCGGATGCCCGCCGTGTCGATCAGCACGATCTCCTGCCCCTCGTGCTCCAGCACCGTGTCCGTGGCGTCGCGCGTCGTGCCCGGCACACTGGAGACCATCACACGCTCGAAACCGAGCAGCGCGTTGAGCAGCGACGACTTGCCGACGTTGGGCCGCCCCACGATAGCCAGCTTGAGCGCGGCGTCCTCGTCCTCCGCCGTTTCTTCCGGCGGCGGCAACCGCTTGACGACCTCGTCGAGCATGTCGCCTGTGCCGATGCCCTGGAGCGCCGAAACGCCGATGGGCTCGCCGAGGCCAAGTTCGTAGAACTCGAGCGCGGTGACGCGCCGCTTGGCGCTGTCTGCTTTGTTGGCTGCTAGGACAACAGGCTTGTCGGTGCGGCGCAGGATCTCGGCGATGGCCTGGTCGTCGGCGAGCAGGCCCGACTTGGCGTCGACGAGCATCAGGATGACGTCGGCCTCCGCGATGGCGAGCTGGGCCTGTTCGCGGATGGCGCGCGCCATCGTCTCGTCTTCGCCGGGGAGGAGGCCGCCGGTGTCCACGACGATAAAATCGCGCCCGTTCCAGTCGCTGTCGCCATAGAGGCGATCGCGCGTGGTGCCGGGGATATCCTCGGTGATAGCGAGCGGTTCGCCGATCAGGCGGTTGAAGAGCGTGGATTTACCCACGTTGGGCCGTCCCACGACGGCGACGATTGGTTTACTCATAGTACTAGGACCTCGCTTGATTCGGCGCGGCGCGCGCGACGGGCCATGGGTGGGTCGCTCATGCCGCCAGGACCGCGCGCATGTCGGTAAAGCGCTTCACGGTGACGACCGGCCGCGCGACGCGCGCCCCCAGTTCGTCGCGCGTCATGTCGTCGAGCATCACCTGCCCGCTGTGGTCGAACATATCGCGTGGCAGCACCAACGTGTCGCCGAGCTCATGTCCCGCCAGGCTGTCGAGCAGGTCGCGCCCTATGATCAATCCCGAGACGGTTACCTCATCTCCGAAAAGCTTATTGGTCACCACATGCAGGTCGACACGCAGGTTGGCGATCGCGTTCATCTCGTCGACGATCGTTTGCAGCACGGGCGCGATCAGCGTGCCGCAGGCCATCGTCAGGTGGCGCGGGCGCGGCAGCGCGGCGGGCAGCGACCGGCGCACGCGGCGCCAGTCGTCGATAAGCTGTCGCGTCAGGCCAACGCCGTTCTCCAGCTGCGCCTCGGCCATCTCCTCGTAGTACGCGGCTGGCGGCACGGGGCGTCCGGTCAGCAGATAGAGTTCATCGCAGGCGTAGACGATGGGCTCGCCGTAGCGGGCCACATTGCGCTCCTGGAAGCGCTCGACCTGGTCAAGCACGCGCGCGGCCTCATCGGGGCGGAACTTGCGCAGCGGCATGCCGCGCGACATGGTGCGCTCGGTGCGGATCTTGGTCAGGCCGACCGGGACGGCGGCGATCGTGCGCACGCGCGGGTAGCGCGTCAGCAGGTCCTCGATGCTCTTATCCAGGTGGTCGCCGTCGTTGATGCCGGGGCAGGTCACGAGCTGCGTGTGTACAGCGATGCCCATGGCGGTAAGCTGGTCGATCTGCGCCAGTGGGTCCTCGGCGAACTTGTTGCCGAGCAGCTTACGGCGCATCGCCACATCGGTGCTATGTACCGAGACGTAGAGCGGGCTGAGGTGTTGCTCCTCGATGCGCGCCCAGTCCTCAGAGGTCAGATTGGTGAGCGTGACAAAGCTGGCGAAGAGGAACGAGTAGCGGTAGTCGTCGTCCTTGATCTGTAGCGTGCGGCGCATGCCCGGCGGCAGTTGCGTCACGAAGCAGAAAGGGCAGTGGTTGGTACACTCGGTGATCGTTTCGAGCCCATCCCCGCGCAGCTCCAGGCCCAGCCGGTCCTCGGGGCCGTGCGTGAGCGCGACCGTCCGCACGGCCCCATCGTCGGCGCGTCGCGCCTCCAGCAGGAGCTCGTCATCGGCCGTATAGAAGCGAAAGTCGATCACGTCACGCAGGCGGTGGCCGTTGACGGAGAGGAGCCGGTCACCTGGACGTAGGCCGGCGCGTGCAGCGGCGGAGCCGGGCGCGACCGCGGCAATCTCACCGTACGTCGAGGTCTGCTGCTGCTGAGGCGCGAGGAGGGCTAAAGCCATAGATAACAGATAACCTACTGAAAAATTTTAGAAGACACAACAAAAGAGCCAGAGCGCGACTCGGGCCACAATCTTTCTTTATGATAGCATACGGCCCGTGGCGCGATTGACGCGCTACGGGCTGTCCGTCGGTACGCCGGTACGCCGGTACGCCGGTACGCCGGTACGCATGAAGACAAAATGAAACGAGCCGCCGAGGGGTTCACTCGGTGACTCGTTACTGTTCTAGTATATCATGATCTTGTCCTGGTTTGATATTTGCTCGTGACATAGGGTTGTCACATTCGCCCGATAGCTTTCCGCCCGGTGTGGTACAATCGCGTGAGGACCAGCAGCGGTCGCCTGTGCCTCCGCTGCTGTTTACGCTTGTCTGTGAATAACACACTTTGAGATAACCGGGAGGAATCCTTTTGTCAGTTAAGATCCGGTTGCGCCGCGTCGGCGCGAAGAAACAACCCAGCTATCGCGTCGTCGTGGCCGACAGCCATTCGCCGCGTGACGGCCGCTTCATCGAGGTGATCGGCTTCTATAACCCGCGCACCAAGCCCACCACAATCCAGATCGACGAGGAGAAGGCGCGCAAGTGGCTCGGCAACGGCGCACAGCCGACCGAGAGCGTGGCGTCGCTGCTCTACCGCGCCGGGATCGCCGACCTGCGCGCGCCGCGCTGGCGCAAGGAGGACGATGTACTCCCGCCGCTCGCGACGGACGCGGCCCCCACGTCGGCGCGCACAACTATAACCGCGACGCCAGCCACCCCCGTCGAGCCAGCCGCGCCCGCTTCTGTCGAGCCAGCCGCGCCCACGCCGGTTGAAGCCGTGTCAACGGCCGCGACCGTCGAGGCCGCGCTGGCCGATCAAGCTGGGAGCGATGTTGCGCAGCCTGTCACGGTTGTGGAAGACGCCCCGGTGGCGTTAGGAACGACCGCCGCCACCGACACGACGCCCGCGCCGTAACGCATGGTTGAGCAGCTAAATAGTTAAGTATTAAGTATGAGGAGTTAGGGCGATGCGTGAGCTTATCCTCTACGTCGCGCGGCAGCTCGTCGCCGACCCCGAGGCTGTGCGCGTAACTGAGGTCGAGGAGCGGGCCTATACGGTCTATCAGCTGCAGGTGGCGCCCGAAGACCTAGGTAAAGTTATTGGCCGGGGCGGGCGCATCGCCAACGCCCTGCGCACGCTCATCAAGACGGGGGCGGCCCGCGATAACCGGCGCGCCGTCCTGGAGATCGTCTAATAACCTTTGGTGCTAGTTGGGGAGTCTCTCCAACGCCTTTGATGCGATGGAGGTAGCCCCAATGCCTCTGTATTGCGTCAAATGGTGCGCACACGGGTGAATCAGGGTCGTCAGGACCTGTTCGATAGCCGCATCGGCCTCCCATCAGGCATCTGTGCAACAAATACTAGATCAAAGCATCGAGGACGCGAGAAAAGCGGCGGTTTCAACTAGCACCAAAGGTTAATAACGTGGCGGTCACGACGGGTACGACGACTATGGCGCGTAAAGTGGGCAGTGAGTGGCTGGAGGTGGGCGAACTCACCGCGCCGTGGGGCTTGAAGGGCGAGATCAAGATCCGCCTCGACGCCGACTTTGCTTATATCAAAAACATTAGGCGGGTCTATCTCAGTCCCGAGCGTCGCTCCTACGACCTGACGGGCTTCTTCCGGCGTGGACGCTTCTACACCCTCAAGCTGGACGGCGTCGACACTGTAGACGCGGCCGAGGAGTTCCGCGGCCGCACGGTCGGGTTGCCGCGCGCCGAGGCCCCCCCGCTCCCCTCCGGCGCCTTCTACGTCGCGGACGTGTTGGGCCTGCGCGCCGTCACCACCGACGGACGCGAACTCGGCACGATCGCTGATGTCATCGCTACGGGGGCCAACGATGTCTATGTCGTGCGCGGTCCCCTGGGCGAGTTGCTCATTCCCGCCATCCGCGACGTCGTGGTGGACATTGACCCCGCCGCGGGCCTCGTGCGCGTCGAGCCGATGGCGGGCCTGCTGCCGGAGACGACAGGCGACAGGCGACAGGCGACAGAGGGTCACGAGTAGCCAATTTTGGAGAGTTACATGTCACGCTTACTGTTGCGATCGGCCATCGCCACCAGTACCTTGCGTTCCTACTGCCGCCTGCCGCCTGTCGCCTGTCGCCTGTCGCCTGTCGCCTGTCGCCTATAGATGCGTATTGACATCCTCACCCTCTTCCCCACCGTGTTCGAGAGTCCCTTCGCGCACGGGGTGGTGGGGCGCGCTGTCGCGCGCGGGCTGCTCACGGTGGCGCCGCTCGACATTCGCCTCTTCGCCACCGACAAGCACCACTCCGTCGACGACTACCCCTATGGCGGCGGCGCCGGCATGGTCATGATGCCCGGTCCAATCTTCGACGCCGTGGCCTCGCTCGATCTGCCGGAGGGGACGCCGGTCGTCCTGATGACGCCACAGGGGCGCCCCTTCTCGCAACAAGCCGCCTACGAACTGGCCGCGCACGAGCGCCTCGTCCTACTGTGCGGGCACTATGAAGGAGTCGATGAGCGCGCGCGCGCGCATCTTGCCACAGATGAGATATCCATCGGTGACTACGTATTGAGCGGCGGCGAGATACCGGCCATGGTCGTGACCGACGCGGTGACGCGCCTGCTCCCCGGCGCGATGGACGAAGAGTCAGGGCGCGAGGAGTCCCACGCCGCCGGTCTGCTGGAGTACCCGCAATACACGCGCCCCGCGAGCTACCGGGGGCTGGATGCGCCTCCGATCCTGCTCTCGGGCCACCATGGAGCCGTGGCGGCGTGGCGGCGTGAGCAGGCGCTGCGCCGCACCTTTGAGCGCAGGCCCGATTTGCTGGAGCGCGCCGTGCTCACGGAGAAGGAGCGCGCCCTTATCCGAACCTGGAGCCAAGATCAACCTTGACATAGGCGAAAATGGCGCGCTATACTACCAGTGCCGTGAACAAAAACGGGCACTGCCGGGAGCGTCTCGGAGCCCCGGGGCCTCGCCGAGATAGCTCAGTTGGTAGAGCACGCGACTGAAAATCGCGGTGTCGGCAGTTCGATCCTGCCTCTCGGCACCACGCGGAAGTGGCTCAGTGGTAGAGCATCTCCTTGCCAAGGAGAGGGTCGCCGGTTCGAATCCGGTCTTCCGCTCCATTAGAGAAATGGGCTTTCCGCGCTGCCGTTGAGCGTCGAAAGCCCATTTCTCTTGTCCACGGTACAATGAAGAACGCGTGCTGTTAGCCGTTGGGTCATCGTAGCGGCAGGTGCCGTCATTGTCTCATCAGGCGACGTGGCCAAGTGGTTAAGGCGGGGGTCTGCAAAACCCCTATCGCCGGTTCGATTCCGGCCGTCGCCTCCAACATCTCTCCTCAACCATCGTATACTGTATGCACAGGCCGACGTGGCGGAATGGCAGACGCACGGGACTTAAAATCCTGCGAGCGCAAGCTCATGTGGGTTCGACTCCCACCGTCGGCACCCTAAGTTTGGCGTGATTTTGGCGCCTTTTCTTCCGCAGGCGCACAAAAGGCGCACAAGCGGTCGTGGCTACGAGCCCTCGCCTACAACTGCGGCGAAGATAGCGGCCGCTTCTTGTTGCATCTGCGGTAGGACATGGCTATAGGTTTGCAGCGTCAGCGTGATATTGGCGTGTCCCAACCGCTCACTCACAACCTTGGGATGGACACCTGCTTTCATCAGAAGCGTCGCGTGCGTATGCCGCAGGCCGTGGAAAGGGATGCGCGGCACATTGGCTGCGGCCACCAACTTGACGAAGCGGCGCGAGATCGAGTTGCCGTCGAGGGGCGTCCCGACCGCCGACGCGAACACTAGATCATGATCCTGCCATGACGCGCCATACGCTAGACGGTGCGCGGCTTGGCGAACGCGATGTTCACGTAGAGCATTGATGCAGACATCATCGAGTGCAATCGTCCGGCGGCCGTTAGCCGTCTTAGGTTCGGCGACACGCGGCTTGTAGGCAACGGAAACGATAGCTTGGCGCACATGCAGCACGGCACGCGCGAAATCCAAGTCTGCCCAGCGTAGGCCCAAAAGTTCACCGCGTCGCATGCCGGTATGCAGGGCGATGAGCCAGAGCGGACTGTAATGGTCGGTCGCGGCCACGGCGAGGAAACACTGCACATCGGCCACATCCCAGCTCTTGACTGGCGGCCGCGCGGCCTTGGGCGGTGCCACGGACTCGGTCACGTTGCGCGACACCAGGCCCAGCCCCACCGCCTCCTTGAGCGCCCGGTGCAAGATGGCGTGAACGTAGCGTACCGTGCGGGCGGATACCCCGGCCCGCCCACGGCCCTCGTCGCCCCGCAGGAGGGTGCTGTAGAACGCCTGCACCTGGGCCGCACTGAGCCGCTGCAGTGATACGATCCCCAATCCTGGCACGATGTAGAGGCGCACCTTCTGCTCATAGCTCTCCAGGGTGGTAGCCCGCACGCGATGCCGGGCGCTCGTGTCCAGCCAGTAGGCCACGTACTCGCCAACCGTCATGCGCGAGTTGACGACGGCCGTGCCGCGTTCGATCTCCACCAACCACTGGGCCATGCCGGCCTCGGCCTCGCGCTTCGTCTTGTAGGTGCGCTGAGGTTGTCGCCGCTTGCCCGTCACGGAGTCCACCATGTCCACGCGGACGCGCCAGCTCACCGTGCCGTCCTTGGCGACTTCCTTGAACAGGCTGCCCTTTGCCATTGGTCATCCTCCTTGCGATATGGTCTATGCGACAAGGAGCGGCTTACATTGCCGCTCCTTGTCGCTCGCCTATGCCGTGTGCTATGGACACCAGAGCCACGAGACGGCGGCTCCGGCCCGTTTCCCATTAACGGGAGCTGAGTGGGGTCGTCGATGGAAACCGGCGCGGGGAGGCGCCGGTCACGATGGGGATAGCTCGGGTCGCACCGGGCTGCGACGGGGCATGGGGATCAGGGGGCCCGATGAATCCGTGTCCGCCACTGGCTCCTGATCGGGCCCGGATACATGGGGGTGGGCCAGATGCTCCAACGCGGCGCGCGGGACGAGCACGCGTCGCCCTAACTTGACGCTCGGGATGTCCCCGGAGCGTACCAGGTCCCAGGCCAGGGTCGTGCCGATGCCGAGCAGGCGGGCGGCGTCCGGAACCGCGACCAGCAAGGGCGTGTCCGGGAGATTGACGGGCGGGTGCTGCGAGGGGAGCGTGGGGTGGTGTATTGTCGCCGACATTGGTTTCCTCCGTGGCGTTCTCGACACGCCCTGCCGGACTTATGGCCCGGCAGAGTCTCATCGCGCGACGACCCGCGCGAGTAGCTCCCACTCTACGGGACGCACCTCCGGAAAATCTCCGGCCGGAGAAAACCGCCCCCTACCGCCCCCGGTCATCGCCTCCCGTGGGCAACTCGAAGAGGGCGAGCTGCACCGAGGGTGCTGCCGCTCGCTCCTCCCGGCCCGCGCCAGGCGTGGATGCCGGCGATGTCACGCTGACATCCGCGCTCGTGCATGGAAACGGCATGGCCGTCCCCCCGCTCGATAGTGGCATGTCGCTCCCATCCGGCTCGGCACCCGACGGACCGATCATGCGGCTGGATGGCGGGTGACGATGGGCCTCGATCACCGACGCCGGGGTGACGACGCGGACGACCTCGCGCTCGACGAGCCCGTGGACGGCGCACGGGTCGCCGATCTGCTCGGCGATGGCGACCTTGTAGCCGCGCATGACGAGGCGCTTGATGGGCGTCTCGACAGCGTGGTACGGGAGAGGGCACATCGGAATACACTCGCTGCCGCCGAACTCGCGCGCGGTTAACGGTAGCTCCAACTCACGCGCCGCGATTGTGGCATCGCGGCCATACAGCTCGTAGAAGTCACCAAGGCGGAACAGCAGCAGGGCATCGGGGAATGGCTGCTTGAGGCGAAGATATTGGGCGCGGACAGGTGTACTCACGCGACCTCCTCCCGCTCATCCATATCGGCGAAGAGCCCACGCTGCTGTATCGGCGCGGAGGGAGTATCGACCGCGTCTGTCGACTCCGGTTGTTCCGTGAACAGGTCAAAGAGCAGGAGTTGGGCGGACGGCGTGCTCGTGCGCGCCTTCTTGCCCTTGCGCGATGCCGCCGGCTGCGGCTGTACGGCCATGTAGTCGAACAGCGTCATGGTGCGGACGGTGCCCGGCGCCTGGTCTTGTCCGGTCACGTCATCCGTCGCGCGGTCGGGTGCGGCGTGCTCGGCCCCGTCATCGTCACGCACAGCGTCCTCGTCCGGCACGGCCTCGACGATCAACTCCGTGTCGGCCAGTTCATCGGCGTGGGCCTGCGCCAGCAGCTCCTCGGCGCTCTCCACCGTCGCCCCGGCGTCTTCGCCCACCAGCGAGCGCGCCAACTCCTTGAGCAGCCCGTCCATCTCCGCCTGCGCCACCAGCCCGTCTTCGTCGAGATCGCCATCGATGAGCTTGGCAGCGCGGCGCTTGTGCGCCACCAGGCGCAGCGCGTTCTCCTGGGCGCTGGCGGCGTAGACGACATGGTGGACATGCACCGCGTGGCGCTGGCCGATGCGCCAGCTGCGCCGTGACGCCTGCGCCACCACGTAGGCCGAATACTCGCACTGGTAGAACACCAACGTCGGGAAGGCGAGCAGGTCCAGGCCCGTTTGGACACACTTGGGGTGCGTGATAAGCACCTGCACGCCCTCGCGCAGGCGCGCCTCCACCCATGCCTCGCGCCCCTTGGCTTCGACCGAGGAGTGCAACACGACGGCCTTGACGTGGCGCTCGGTGAGCAGATGCACCAGCCGCGCGGTGATGTCGCGGTTGCCGGTGTGCTGCACGTAGACCAGCACCTTGCGCTGCTGCCCCAGTTCCCGCGCGATCAGGTCTAGCAGCGTCTGTTCCTTCGGGTACACCACCTCCTCGTCGAGCGCGGGCGCCCGCGCGATCACGCGATCGTCCTTCGGGTCGACGACAACCTCCTCGCGATAGGGGGCGTCGGGGTAGGCCAGGATGCTCTGCAGGTAGGCGCCCAAGAGCCGCTTGCTGCCGCGCACCAGCGCCTCCTTGAGCGCCGCCAGCAGGTCGCCCTTGAGCCGGTCGTAGGCGCGCTGCTGCTGGGGCAGCATGGCGACGCTGGTGACGTGCTCCTCGTACGGTGGCAGGTCGGGGGCCACGTCGGCCAGGCGCAGGAAGATGGTGTGCCGGGCCAGCCGCGCGATGAGTTGGGGCATCAGGCCGGGGATCTCCCGGCGCGTCGTCACGCGGTTGGTCTTGCGCCGCGTGACGTGCCCGATCTCCGCGCCATCTTGCTCCGTCTCCTTCTCGGTGATCTCATAGAGGCCGTAGGTGTCGATCCAGCGCGCCAGGTCGGTGTAGGCGAACTCCTCACGCGTGACCGGGTCGAGGCGATACAGGAGATGGAACAGCGAACTGGCGACCCCGCCGTACAACGTGCCCGTGAGGGCCAGGACCTGCGGGATGGCGGCGGCGAGTTGGCCGGCGATGATGCCCTGCGCCGAGCCGTCGGCCTTGTAGTCCTGCACCTCATCCAGCACCAGCACGTCGAACGCATCATGCCGACGCTTGGCGATATACGCGCCCAGGGGCACGCGCCGGGGTGCGCCCCCACCGCTCGCCTTCACCGTCCGACCGTGCGCGAACAGGGCGACCGGCCGATCCATGGATTGCAGACCGGAGAGCCGGCCCTGGGGCACGCGCAGCAGCGTGGTGTCCGCCTGCCACAGCGGCGACCGGCAGGCGTCGTTCTCACAGAACAGGCGATAGCGCACGCACACCCGCGCGTCCACGATGGGCACGCCGAGGCGTTCCTTGCCCTCGCGCCCACACTTCTCGGTGTAGCAGATCATCGTGCCACATTGCGGGCAGCACAGCCGGCGCTCCTTGGTCCACGGCATCAACCGCGTCCACACGGCCGGACGGAGGGGGTGGCCGAGCTTCGCGCGCTCCTTGCTCATGACCAGGATGAGCGGGGCGGCGGTGTGCGCTTGTTTCAGCGCCGCCTCGATCTCGCTGATGCTGTCGACCACCGTGGCCTGCACGCCGGGGATGGTCGCCTCGGCTTCGCGCACCCACTTGCCGACCAGATGCGTGGGACAGATCACCAGCGCGTGCATCCGTGCGTGCGGGTCGCGCTCCCGCGTGCGGCGCCAGGTGGCATACAACGCGGCGAGCGCCATGAACGACTTGCCGGCCCCCATTTCGGCCGAGAGGATGGTGCAGCGGTAGCCCCGTTCCAGCGAGAGGGCCGTGCCGGCCAGGGCGTCGGCCTGCCGCCCCAGCGGCTGCCGCGCGAGGCGCTTGACCAGCGGGCGATAGTCCTTATAGAGTGTTGGGGCGTAGACGGGCGGGCAGGTGTTGAGGATGGCGCGCGTCAGGCTAGCCCCGAACTCCTCCACGAACCAGCCCAGCGACCGTTCCTTGTTGGCGGGCCGCGCATCGACCCATTCGCCCGTCTGGAGGTTGAGCAGGGTGACGCCGGTCTCGGCGCTCTCACGCGTCACGCGCACGCTGACGCCGTGCCCCTGCGCGTTCTCCTCCTCGTAGGCCCGCACGTTCTGCGCCTTGATGGCGCGTCCTTTGACGAGGTAGGGCGTGCCGTCCTGCGCGTGCAGCACGGTGTTGCGCAGCAGGCCGCTGACGCCGAACTGCGCCAGGTGCCCGCGCGAGAGCGGCATCAGCGGACGCAAGAGGGCCGGCGTCAGTGAGGGCCAGAGTCGCTTGGTGACCTCCGGATCGTCCCATAGACCGCCCGCCGCCGGTACGGCCTCAACGGAGCGCGCGCGGAAGACGGCGGGGCCTGGGGTGGCGGGGACGATGTAGTGGTAGCCGTAGGCGCCGAGCGTGGGCGCCTCGGTGTCGGGCTCCGCCCGGCTGCGGATGTGCTCGGCCTGGGGCGGGGCCGCCAGCGGCGACGGCTTGCGCTCGCCGAAGAGGACGACCTGCTTGTAGGCGCGATAGTCCGGCTCCGGGAACTTGTAGCAAGTGACGGTGGTGTACCAGGCGGCGAGGTACTCGGCCAGCACCCGCAGCGCCGGTTGGGGCACGACGAGGCACAGCACGCCGCCAGAGCGGAGCAGCGGGGTGTGCGCCATCAGGAACTCCAGCTCGAACTGGCCCAGGTGGTAGGGCGGGTTGAGCCAGAGCAGCCCGAAGGCGTCCGGCGAGACCTCGATACCGGTCAGCGCGTCGGCCTGCACGATCATCTCCTCACCGAGCAGCGCCCCTGCCTGGGCGGCGCGGCCCTCGTGCAACTCGACGGCGCGCGCCACCGCGTCGGCTCCGAGGTGGTCTTTGAGGGCAAACAGGGCTGTGCCCTCGCCCGCGCAGGTGTCGATGATGTGGACCTGGCCGCCGCCGTAGGGGCGGCGCAGGTAGGCGCACACCGGCGCCATGAGATGCGGCGGCATGGGGAAGTAGCCCATCGCCGCGATGCCGGCCTCACGTGCCATACGTGTCCTTTCCTTCTCGTGATGTAACGTGGACATAAACAACTCCCTTCCGCCCATGGCACGCACGGCCATCGGTGGAAGGGAGTCAGGGGATGCTGCGGGTCCGTGGCGCGCGACGGGACGGGCGACGCGTCGGCGCCGGACGTCCGCTCGCGCGATCCGCCGTGGGCGTCGGCGCTCGTCATCGGCGGGCGCGCCATGGTCTCCCGGCATCGCATGGGCATGGATGACCCCGCATGAAGGGGAGGCTCATGCGGCCACTCAATACACGACCTCGGTGATGTGGTTGCCGAGGGCTATGGCTTGGTCGTAGATGTCGTCGAGGGTGACGCTGCGCATCTCACCACGGCTGTTCACAGCCCAGGCGACGCCGGCCACGTAGCGGAACGCCTCGTGGCCGCTCTCCATGCCGATCGCGACGTGTCCCTCGACGAGCAGCGGCGCGAGGGCCGCGGCGATGTCGGCTTCCACGAGGTCGCCGTCTTCGTCGCGGTAGCCAGCGGGGAACCCATCCTCGTTGCCGGTGCAGAGGAAGCCGACGAGGGCGGGGTCGTCGTCGTCCGCGATCGCCTCGACGCCCCAGCGGTCGCAGAAGTCCGCGAACAGTGCCTGATTGACGACGGCGAAGTAATTGGTGCGCGCGACGCCATAGTAAGTAGCCATGCTGTCCTCCCTATGTGATGCACATGCGTGTGATATGACGCGAACAGGGTGGGGTGGCCCAGCTGGGCGAGAAACGCGCCCCCACGTCGATAGCGCGTGGATGATCGCGCGCCGGCCGTCCTCGTCGTTATACGTCGCGCCGAGGGGATCGGGGTGCGACGGGGTCGATGCCCCATCTCCGTCCGACAGGTGGCCCGGCTCGTCGTCGCCCGGTCGCCGGTCACGTCAGGCGGCCCGGACGCCGGCAGGGATGGACAACTCGCCGTAGGGGGAGTTGCCCACCCGCGCGGCCGAGATATCGGCGCGCAGCGTCGTGGGCACGTCGCACTCCCACGCCTCGCGCAGCACCGGCCCCCACACCGTCAGCGGGCGGGCCTCGCCCTTGGCGCGGGCGCGCCGCCACAGCCACCCCGCCCACGCGGGGTCGACCGGTTCATCGAGCAGCGCGATCAGGAAGGCGGTGTAGACGGTCTCGGCCGTCTGGTCGGGCCGGTCGCGCCGCAGCGTGACGACGAAGGTGCGCTCGCCCGCGTCCAGGCGCGTCGCGTCGCACTCCCGCCCCAGGACGAGCGTGTGCGAGAGGCGCGCCGACACACCGCGCCGCAGCCGCTTGTAGCCGCCGTCCTTGCTGCCCCATAGTGGTTCCCAGGATCCGAGCGGCGGGGTCGCCTGGATGTCCAGGCGCTTGCCCGTCGCCAGCTGGGCCGAGAGGTAGCGGGCGGTCGAGGCGGCGCCCCACAGGCTCAAGAGCCGCAGCGCGCCGTCCGCCCGCGTGGCGCCGCCGTCGCTCTCAATCTGTAGACCGTCGCCAGCGACGACGGGGAGCATCGGCGTCCCCGTCCGATGATCTCCCTTGCCCGCTTTCCCGTTCTTGGTCGCCGCCTGGGGCGTCCCCTCGGCGCCCGGCGCCCCGTCATTCCGGGCGCCGGCATCGTGCTCGTCCTGTGCCGTATCTGGCGTCGGCCCGTCCGTGTCGATGCAGTCCATGTCTCGTTCCATCATCTCCGTCATGTCGTTCCTCCTCGATCTCTGTGATCCGTCGTCGGGTCAGAGACCCGCCTGACTATTCGTGACGGGTAGGCGGGTCCCTCTAGTCACGCGATGCCGACCACGTCTGAGGGACGCGAGCGGCTATGTGCTAGACCATGCAGTAGCCACCGTCGCACGCGGCGATCGGCTCGATATCCAGCGGCAGCTGCTCGCCACAGGACCAGGCCCGCGCCCACTGCTCCAGCGTGCGCCGCGGTCGTGCGTCGATGAAGACGCAGGCGGGGCCACGCCGCGCGATCACCGCCTGCTCCCAGTCCACCGCCTGTTGCCAGCGCCCGTCGGCGCGTTGCTCCCAGACCTCGCGCCACTGCGCCGGCCGCTGGTATTTGCACCACCAGCAGCCCGATTTCACGGGGACCGTGCCGAACGCCTCCTGGCAGAGGCGGGCGCAGTCATCGCGGAACAACCGCGCCTCGATCAAGGGATACCGTTTGGTCTCCCAGGGCTGTTCCTGCCCGGTGCGGGCGCGGTGCAACTCGTCGAGGTTGATCCCCAGATGTTTCTCTACCCCGCCGTCGCGGTCCCAGCCGCGCCGTTTGCACTCCCGCCCCATGACATCTACCTTCCACTCGATTGTGCAGACGCGGTTGGAGCGCAAGGGATAGGCGGCGCGGCGCTGATACGCCTCACGGATGTCGGGACCGCGCGAGGGCGAAACGTGCCGCTCCAGGGTGACGAAGGGCACTCCGAGGCGGGCGCAGTACGGCTTGGCGACGCGCGCGATGGACGCGTAGGTCTCGGGCCGCTCGTTCTTGGGATCGCAGAACCATATCTCCTCGGGCGCGTCACCGGGGTAGCGGCCCCTGGCCGAGCAGCGCGAGGAGGGCGTGGGACTGTACGCCGCCCCCGAACGAGAGGACGCGGTGCGGCACGCTCATCCCTCGTCCTCCGTTGGCTCACCCCGCGTGGCCTCCAGCAGCCCGCCGACGGCATCGTCGAGCTCCCCCAGCGGCACGGCGGACAGCAGGGCGGCGAACTCCCGTTCCAGGCACGCTGCGGCGGCATCAGAGGCCGACTCGTCGGGGGTACGCGCGAGGCAGAGTAGGGCGGCGAGCGTGTCCACTTCCTCGGCGGACACCGTCGCGGTCACATGGTCGGCGAGCAGGTCGACGAAGCGCTCCCGCTCCCCCGGCGAGCGGAAGGGCAAGCTGTGGTGGATGGTCACGCCGCGGACGACCCAGCCGTACTGATCCAGCGGCGGCTCTATGTCGAGCGTTACCGTGCAGCGGGTGATCTCCAGATTGGGCATATGCTCCTCCTCATGGTTGTGTGGTTGTCGTGGCGTCGTCCAGCGCTACGCCACGCCGGCATAGCGGCGCAGGACGGCGAATAGGTGCCTCGCGCGCGACGAGCCGCCGGACACGCGCGTCGCCGTGGAGGACAGTCGAATGGTCGCGGTGGAGGAGCTGGCCGACGTGGCTGGCGGTCAGCCCCTCCCGGCGCAGCAGATGCATGGCGACCTGGCGCGCCAGCGCGAGGGGGGCGGTGCGCCGGCGTGACAGGAGTTGCGCCCGCGTGAAGCCGTAATAGCAAGCTACGCGGTCGACGATGGCCCAGGCGTCCGCGTCGGCGACGCACGGTCCATCGTGGAGGCAGAAGGGGATGGCTGTCCGCAGGCGGGCGGCGAGGGGTAGACCCCACGCGCCGACACGTTGGGGATGGTCGTGCACAGCGAGCATGATCAGCCGGTCCGGCGCGATCAGGCGCGCCAACTCCCCCTGGGCGAACGGCTCCCCGCGTAGCGCCTCCACACCGTCGAGTAGGATGGCCCGCTTCGCCGCCAGGGCGCGGCGGACGAAGGGCGTCATCCCGCGGCGCAGGGTGTCGCGCCACAGAGCGGCGAAATCGGCGCCGGTGCAGGCCAGCGTCCGCTCACCCCGCCCCATGGACCGCAGCTCCGCAGTCACTGCTGCGAAGAGTGCCGCGGCTACGCCCGGCTGCCCTGCGACGAGATAGAGCGGGGCAATCTCCACGCTGCGCAGATGCGCCCGCACGGCCAACAGCACCTGCTCCGTGGCACCCTCTCGCGCCGGCGTCATATTCGGTGATGTGTGTACCGTTTGCGTGTCCATACCCTACCCCCAGCCCAAGCCGCGCTCACGCAGGCTCGTGTACGCGCCCGCGCTGACGACCAAGTGGTCAAGGACCTCCACATCCAGGAGTTTGCCCGCCTGGACGACCTCACGCGTTAGGGCGATGTCCTCATTATTTATATGGAGAACCCACACCCCCTCCCGCGTATAGTGCAAACCATGATAGCCCCTGCTTGGAAGAAACATGGAGAGACAGACATGGATAGCAGTGCATGCGCTGATGGCGT
>JAABUJ010001006.1_pt1 | contig 45946 bp, 38 predicted proteins | sample 5559131 | NCBI WGS metagenome assembly JAABUJ01 (sample SAMN10711875, study PRJNA513366) | rock metagenome | isolation source: Antarctica rocks | place: Antarctica: Victoria Land, Mt New Zealand nord | collected 2016-01-07
CGAGAGCCTCGTCGACAAGCGTTGCCTCTACCTTGCCCAACAGCGCGACACCATCAGGTCTCGCACCTCGTTCCACTGGTGGCCCAAAACCATAAAACAGAGCTGATCAACCGGAAATCGTATGACACGATGGCGTTCTCGGATGTATTTGCCCGCGCGGTCGCAGGGGTTGGTGGCGCGACGGTCGCGTGGCGGCGGTCGCAGGGCGCGGCTAACCACCCCCAGGCGGTCGGCACCGCCCCGGCCATCCCGCGAGGCCGGTCGCAAGGCAAGATCCCGACCCTGAAGATGCCGACGGCGCGCGGTTGGCACGACGGGCAGACGCCCGTGGCGGTGCCAGGCCTGAAGGTCAATGCTTTCGCGGCCGGGCTCAAGCATCCGCGCTGGATTCACGTGCTTCCGAACGGCGACGTGCTGGTGGCCGAAGCGCTAATGCCGAGCGTGCCGGTCAACAACATCTTCGATTACGCCATGTACGCCACGATGCGGCGGGCCGCCGCCGTGGGGTCGAGCCCGAACCGGATCACGCTGCTGCGCGACCCCGACCGTGACGGTGTGGCCGAAGTCCGGCACCGGTTCATGGAGGGCCTTTCGCAGCCCTTCGGCATGGCGCTGGTCGACGGCACCTTCTACGTCGGCAACACCGACGGCGTGATGGCCTATCCCTACCAGGACGGCGCCGACAGCCTGCCGACGCGCGAGGGCCGGCGGCTCACGACCTTCAGGACGGGCGGTCACTGGACCCGGAGCCTGCTGGCGAGCCCCGACGGACGGAAGCTCTACGTCGGCGTCGGCTCGCTCAGCAACATCGCCGAGAGCGGCTTCGAGGCTGAAGTCGGTCGGGCCTGTATCTACGAACTCGACCTCGCGAGCGGGACGAACCGCATCTTCGCCTCCGGCCTGCGCAACCCCGTGGGCCTCGCATGGGAGCCCTCGACCGAGGCGCTCTGGACGGTCGTCAACGAGCGCGACGGTCTCGGCGACGAGACGCCGCCCGATTACCTGACCTCGGTGCGGGACGGCGGCTTCTACGGCTGGCCCCTCTGCTACTGGGACCGGATCGTCGACGATCGCGTGCCCCAGGATCCCACGCTGGTTGCGAAGGCCATCACGCCAGACTTCGCGCTCGGCGGCCACACGGCCTCGCTGGGCCTCTGCTGGATGCCGGCCGGCACGCTTCCGGGCTTTCCGGACGGCATGGTGATCGGCCAGCACGGCTCGTGGAACCGCAGCAAGCTCAGCGGCTACCGGGTCGTCTTCGTGCCCTTCGCCAACGGCATCCCGTCCGGCCATCCGCGCGACATCCTTTCGGGATTCCTGGCCGCCGACGAGAAGGTGTCCTACGGCCGCCCGGTCGGCGTCACGCTCGGCCCCGATCGTTCGCTGCTCGTGGCCGACGACGTCGGCGACGTGATCTGGCGGGTCACCGGCACCTGACGACGACTGGGACTTCGCCGTCCGGAGGAGGTCGAAGCCGGCGGGTGACAGGGCCGACGGCGGCGTCTCGATGGCGTCGAGCCCTGTCCGTCGGACCCGCAGCCGCTTTCGTCGCCTTTTCCGTTCGCGTCCGACAGCCTGGACGGAGCCGATTCGATCTGCCTCAAGTGACCGTGTGCGGGCAAAAGTCCGACGTCGCGGACGGTACTCTGCGGCCAAACTCCGCTTCGTCGTACCCCTACGCCGAGGACGCGGAAACGGCGCTTTCGGTCTCTGGTGAGGCGTGATGGCGGCTGCTCGTGGACAGGGCCGACGCGCATGTGCCCGGGTCATGCTGCGGCGTCGAGGCTCACCGTGGCGGGCGTGATCGGGTGCCAGTTCCACGGCATCAGCTCGTCGAGGCGCTTGGCAGGTAAGACGCGATTCTAGTTAGAACGCGATCAATTAAGACAATGCTTACACTGAGGCTAATCTGACTCAGTTCACTCTTTAGGCTATCCAAATCGGTGCGCACCCTGATATAATCATCCTCAGACACTTTTTCGACGCCGAACGGACTATTTGCTATTGAGCTTTGCTCGCTCGTAGGACTTCACGACCCTTGCTACTAGCGAGGCATTCATTTTGGTGAACATCGATCGACTTCCCCGACCACAGATTACCTTCACTGAGGCGCTTATGAAACTGACTCACCTCATGATCGACGCCGCTGCTGCCGAGGGCGGCGCCTGGCGTCCCGCCGTCGGCCTGCTCGGCATCGAGTTCCGTGTCCGCGGCGTCGACAATCTGGACTGGCGGCGGCTGAACGCCAAGCTCATGGCGGAGCTAAATCGGCGGAAAGTGAGATTTGGCTGGGGGACCTGGATTCGAACCAAGATTGACGGAGTCAGAGTCCGCTGTTCTACCGTTGAACTATCCCCCAACGAACCCGCCAGTCGGGTCTGCCGCCTGGGTTGGTCGGCCCATGCCGGAAGAGCTTCATGAGCCAAGTCTGGTCGGTCACGGGCCTATAGGGCGCTGCCACGCAGGGCGCAAGGCTTTTCTGTCCGCTCGACCCAGTGGCGGCGGGCGCGTCGGGCCGAGCGCCGGGGACCGAACCGTCAGCGGGCCGGCACGGGCCGCCTGTCCCAAACCTCACCCCAGACCTGCACGACGTGCCCGGGCGAGACCTCGCGGTACCGGCGGTCCGGGGGCACGTAGTCGAGTCCACGGATCGGGCTCATGATCTCGTCGTCGGACACGCCGTGGCGGGCGGCGCGGCGGGCGGGGTCGGGCACCGGAACGGCATCGAGGAGGCGCCGCGTGTAGGGGTGCTGCGGGCTCCCGAAGATGGCGGCCCGCGGCCCCATCTCGACGATCTCGCCGAGATACATCACGGCGACCCGGTGGCTCACCCGCTCGACCACGGCCATGTCGTGCGAGATGAACAGGAAGGCGAGGCTCAAGGTCGCCTGCAACTCGAGCATCAGGTTGACGACCTGCGCCTTCACCGAGACGTCGAGGGCCGACACGGATTCGTCCGCCACGATGAGGCGCGGCCGCACCGCGAGCGCCCGGGCCACGCAGATGCGCTGCCGCTGCCCCCCTGAGAACTCGTGCGGAAAGCGGCCCGCCATGTCGGGATCGAGCCCGACGCGGCGCAGCAGGTCGGCCGTGCGCTCGCGCGCCTCGCCCCGTCCGGCAAGCCGGTTGAGCAGGATCGGCTCGGCGATCGCGGCCCCGACCGTCATGCGCGGATCGAGGCTCGCGAACGGGTCCTGGAAGATCATCTGCATGAGCTTGCGGCGGCCGCGCAGCTCCGCCTGGCTCAGCGTCAGCAGATCATCGCCATCGAGCAGCACCGACCCGCTCTGCGGCTCGATGAGCCGCATGACGGAGCGTCCGGTCGTCGACTTGCCGCAGCCGGATTCCCCGACGAGCGCCAGCGTCTCGCCGGCGTGCAGGTCGAACGACACCTTCTCGACCGCGTGGACACGGCCGCGCAGCCGGCCGAGGAGCCCGCCCCGGATGTCGAACCGGGTCGTGAGGCCGCTCACCTCGAGCACCGGCCGCTCGACGCCCGCGGCCTTGGCGGCCGCCACGCTGTCGGGCAGTTCGGGCAGGGTCTCGATGTCGCCGGTCGTCGTGCTCACGACGGGGAAGCGGACCGGGCGCGGCTCGGCCACCATGGCGCCGAGTTTCGGCACGGCCGACAGCAGCGCGCGCGTGTAAGGGTGGCGGGCGCCCCGGAAGATCGCGGCCGTGTCGCCCGTCTCGACCGCCCGGCCGCGATAGAGCACCACCATCCTGTCGGCGACCTCGGCCACCACGCCCATGTCATGGGTGATGAAGAGGATCGACATACCCTCCTGATCCTGCAACTCCTTGAGGAGGTCGAGGATCTGGGCCTGGACCGTAACGTCGAGGGCCGTCGTGGGCTCGTCCGCGATGAGGAGCTTCGGCCGGCAGGCGAGCGCCATGGCGATCATCACGCGCTGGCGCATGCCGCCCGAGAAACGGTGCGGGTAGTCGTGGATGCGCGAGCGCGCGGCCGGGATCCGCACCCGGTCGAGCAGCCGCGCCGTCTCGGCCTCGGCCGCGGGCCGCGACAGGCCGCGGTGTAGCATCAGCCCCTCGGAAATCTGGAAGCCGATCGTCAGGACCGGGTTGAGACTCGTCATCGGCTCCTGGAAGATCATGGCGATCTCGTCGCCCCGGACCTTCCGCATCTCGGCCTCGGGGGCCTTCAGGATGTCGCGGCCGTCGAGCAGCACGCGGCCCGAGGTCCGGCTCGAATCGCGCGGCAGGAGGCGCATGAGGGAGAGCGCGCTCACGCTTTTGCCGGAGCCGGATTCACCGACGAGCGCCACGGTCTCGCGCGCCGCCACCGAGAACGAGACGCCGTGCACTACCTCGCGCCACGCGCCGTCGCGGCGGAACGCCGTCGTGAGGTCCTGCACCTCGAGCACGGGCTGTTGCACCGGGATCCCTCAGAGGACCCGGCGCGGGTCGAGCGCATCGCGCAAGCCGTCGCCGATGAAGTTGATCGACAGCACGGTCAGGAAGATCGCGGCGCCGGGAAACAGGGCCCAGTGGGTGGCGACGTCGAGGTGGTCCTTGGCGTCGAACAGGATGCGGCCCCAGGTCGGGATGTCGGGCGGGAAGCCGAGCCCCAGGAACGAGAGCGTCGATTCGGCGATGATGGCGGCCGACACCTCGATGGTGCCGGCCACGATCACCGGGCCGATCGCGTTCGGCAGGATGTGGCGGACCACGAGATGCCAGCGCGAGGCGCCCTGCGAGCGCGCCGCCTCGACGAATTCCTTCTCGCGCAGCGACAGGAACTGCGCCCGGACGAGCCGGGCGATCGGCATCCAGCGCAGGCCCCCGATGATCACCACGATCATGATGAAGATGCCGCCCTCGGTCCCGAAGAGCCGCTTCAGCGTGTCCCGGAACAGGTAGATGACCAGGAGGAGAAGCGGCAGCTGCGGCAGCGACAGGAACAGGTCCGTCACCCACATCAGGACCGGGCCGAGCAGGCCTCGCGACATGCCGGCGAGGCTGCCCACCACGATTCCCACGAGCGTCGCCACCAGCATGGCGGCGAAGCCGACCGCGAGCGAGATGCGGCCCCCGTAGATCATGCGGGCCAAGAGGTCCTGGCCGAGGTCGTCGGTCCCCAACGGATGGGCCGGGGACGGCCCCTGCAGCATGGCCGAGAAGTCGATGTCGTCGATGGCGACGGGCCAAAGCAGGGACCCAAGCAGGACGCCCAGCACCAGGAGACCGAGGACCGCGATGCTGGCCACGGCGAGCCGGTGGCGGCGGAAGCGGCGCCACGTCTCCCGGCCGGACGAGGAGGCCGGGCGCGGTTCGGCCGCGGGTGCGGCCAGCGCCGGATCGGCCGCCGCCAGCGCGGCGGTCCCGTCCGAGAAGGACGGCGATCCGGTCGTGGGGGGCGCGGGATCCAGGCCCGCATAGGCGGGATCCGGCGCCATGGTCGAGGCCGGGTCAGCCAAAGGAGATACGGGGGTCGAGCCAGCCATAGAGCAGGTCCGCGACGAGGTTGAACAGGACGACCAGGCAGGCGAACACGAAGGTGACGGCCATGACGACCGGCGTGTCGTTGGACAGCATCGCGCTGATGAGCAGCGCCCCGATTCCGGGCACACGGAAGATCTGCTCGGTCACGATCGCGCCACCGAAGACGGCCGGCATCTGCAAGGCCACGAGCGTCACGACCGGGATCAGGCCGTTGCGGGCGATGTGGCGCAACGTCACGACGCGGTCGCTCAAGCCCTTGGCCCGGGCGGTCGTCACGTAGTCGAGCCGCGCCACGTCGAGCACCGCCGAGCGGACGTAGCGCGTATAGGAGGCCGCCTGGAAAAAGCCGAGCACCGCGACCGGCATGATGGCCTGGCGGACATGCTCCCAGTACCAGTGCCAGCCCTCGGCCTGGATGTCGGCCTGATACACGAAGGGAAGCCAGTCGAGCTTGATCGAGAACAGCAGAATGAACAGGATGCCGGTGAAGAAGGTCGGCAGCGAGAAGCCGACGAAAGCGAGCGTGTTGGCGATCTGGTCGAACAGGGAATAGGGGCGGACGGCCGCGACGATGCCGACCGGCACCGCGACCAGGAGCGCCAGGATCTGCGACGACCCGATGACGAAGAGCGTCGTCGGCACGCGCTCGAGGATCAGGCGGTCGACGTCGACGCGGCTGGCGAAGGAGAAGCCCCAGTCGCCCTGCACCATGGCGACGAGCCAGTGCAGGTAGCGGATCATGACCGGATCGTCGAGGCCGAACTGTGCCCGCAACGCGAGCCTCACCTCGGGCGGGATGTTGGGGTTCGAGGCGAGTTCGCCGAAAGGATCGCCCGGTGCCAGGGCCAGCACCGTGAACAGGATCAGGCTGATCCCGAGGAGGCTCGGGATGGCGACCAGGAGGCGGCGCAGAAGGTAGGCGCCCATGGTGGCTCAGGCCCTCCCGGTCACGCGTCCTTCCACCAGTCGGGCAAGGCCCAGAGGTCGTTGTCCCAGCCGCTCTGGGGGGCGTGCAGCTTCGCCGCGACGGCCGACACCTTGGCCCGGTGCAGCAGCGGCAGCACGTTGTCGGCGACCACGAGATCGTTCATCTTGATGAAGAGCGCGGCGCGCTTCACCGGGTCGAGTTCGGTCTGCGCCTGATTGTAGAGCGCGTCGGCTTCGGCGTTCTGCCAGCGTACGATATTGCGGCCCTGCCATTTGTTGGCCTTGGTGGCGACTTCCCACGACACATATTGCAGCATCCAGGTCGCCGGATCGGGCTGTATGGCGTTGGTCGTGTACATCTCGAGATCGGCGTAGAAATGCGGGTAGGTATCGGGGTTCGCCGGGTCCGAGGAGAAGAACACCGAGGCCGTGACCGATTTCAGCTCCATCTCGATGCCGGCCTTCTGGGCCGCCTGCTTGACGATCGCCTGCGCTTTCTGGCGCGGCGCGTTGATCGAGGTCTGGAACAGGAACTTCATCGGCTTGCCGTCTTTGGCCCGGATGCCGTCTGGCCCTTTCGCCCAGCCGGCATCGTCCAGCAGCTTGTTGGCCTTGGCGACGTCGAAGGCGTAGCTGGTATCCTTCGACACGAAACGATCCGGTCCGTTGAGCGTGTTGGCGGTGGCGCGGCCGGTGCGGCCGTAGATGAATTGCTGGATCGACTTGCGGTCGACCAGGAGGTTCATGGCTCGCCGCACCGCGGGATCCGAGAAGGCGAAATGCTTCGTCTTGATCGAGGCCTTCTCGCCGTCGACCTCGACGTTCGGGTCGGTGACGTTCAGCAGGATGAATTCGAGGTTGCCGCCGTAGACGAGATCGACCCGCCCCTTGCCGCCTTCCTCGAGGCGCTTCAGGATCTCGTCTTCGACCTGCAGGTTCCAGGCATAATCGTATTCGCCGCTCTGCAGCACCGCCCGCGCCGCCGATACGGCGTCGCCGCCGCCCTTCATCTCGATGGTGTCGAAGTAGGGGCGGTTCGGCAGGTGGTAGTCCGTGTTGCGGTCGCCGCGCACCATGTCGCCGGGGCGGAACTCGGTGAACCGGTAAGGGCCGGTGCCGACCGGGACGAGGTTCGCGGGCGCGTCGCGGGACTTCGCGCCCATGTAGTCGCCGAAGAGGTGTTTCGGGATGATGCTTCCCTCCGTGCCCACGAAGGCGTCGGCCCAGAACGGCGTCGGCTTGTCGAAGAGCACGCGCACCGTCAGGTCGTCGACCTTCTCGACCTTGAGGTCCTTGTAGGATCCGATCGTCGTGGTAGCGGTCGCCGGATCCCTGGCATATTGCCAATTGAAGACAAGGTCGTCGGCCGTGACGGGCTTGCCGTCGTGCCACTTGGCGCCTGGCTTCAGTTTCCAGGTCACGGATCTGCCGTCGGCCGCGAGCGTGCCGCTGTCCCGCGACGGGATCTCGGCGGCCAGCACCGGCACGAGATTGCCCTCGTCGTCCCAGGCGGCCAGCGGCTCGTAGAAGATGCGCGAGGCTTCCTGATCCTTCGTGCCGATGGCGAAATGCGGGTTGATGAGCGTCGGGGCCTGCCACCAGAGCAGCTTCAGCGGGCCACCGCCGCCGGCCTTGGTCGGCCTGTAGCTGGCACGCGCGTCCGAGGCCATGGCAACGCCGTTGTGGGACAGCATCATCCCGGCGAGCGGCGCTGTCAGCCCGAGCGCCACCACCTGCCGGACGAAGCGGCGCCGCGACAGGCGGCCGTCCTTCACCTCGGTGATGAGGCTGCGCAGATCCTGTTCGTTCATCGGACACCTCTCGCGGCTGGCGTAGGACGCCCAGCATGAATGCTGGGCAGGATTTAGCAAGGGCTGCGCCAAGTGCGGCCAAGTGGCGTCGGATGTCCCCCGGGCCGGCGGTCCCGACAGCGCCGTCGGCCTCGCATCTGGCGCCCGCGGGCGTTCTGCGGCACTCTGGTCCAAGCTCTGCATGGGCGGCCGCGGGATAGGCCACCCGACCTGGAGACGACCCGATGGATAACCGCAATGCTCTTTGGCGCCATGTGGATGTCAACAAGGAGCGTCTGATCGCTCTCGCCGATCGCGTCTGGGGCATGCCGGAGGTCTGCTACACCGAAAAGCGCTCCGCCGCCGAGCACGTGGCGGAACTCAACCACCAGGGTTTTCGCGTGACCGAAAACGTGGCCGGCATCCCCACCGCCGTTATCGGCGAGGCCGGCGAAGGCGGCCCGGTCATCGCCTTTCTGGGCGAATACGACGCCCTGCCGGGCCTGAGCCAGGCGGCGGGCGTGGCCCAGCACAGTCCGGTCGAGGCCGGCGGCCACGGCCACGGCTGCGGGCACAACCTGCTCGGCGCGGCGGCGCTGCTTGCCGCAACCGCCATGAAGGACTGGCTCGCCGAGACTGGGACGCCCGGCCGCGTCCGCTACTACGGATGCCCGGCCGAAGAAGGCGGCGCCGCCAAGGCCTTCATGGTGCGGGCCGGCGCCTTCGACGACGCCGACGTGGCCATCACCTGGCACCCTGCGAGCTTCTGGGAGGTCGCGCCGCCACTGGCGCTGGCCAATACCCGGGCCGATTTCGTCTTCACGGGCCGCGCCTCGCATGCGGCGGCGGCCCCGCATCTCGGGCGCAGCGCGCTCGATGCCGTCGAACTCATGAACGTCGGCGTGAACTACATGCGCGAGCACATGCCGAGCGACGCGCGCGTGCATTACGCGCTGCTCGATGCCGGCGGCATCGCGCCCAACGTCGTCCAGGCGCATGCGCGCGTGCGCTACTCGATCCGGGCGCGCGACCTGCCCGGGATGCTCGAACTCGTCGATCGCGTGCGGCGGATCGCCGAGGGCGCCGCCCTGATGACGGAAACCGGGATGGAGATGCGCATCGTCAGCGCGGTCTCCGACCTCGTCGGCAACACGCCGCTCGAAACGGCCCTGCACGACGTCATGGAAGAGCTCGGGCCGCCCCATTTCGACGAGGCCGACCGCGCTTTCGCGCGCGACATCCAGGCGACTTTCACGCCGGGCGACATCGAGGCGGTGATGCGCACGATCGGCCTGAAGCGCAACGATGCGCCGCTCGCCGACTTCCTGGTGCCGCGCGACGCCAAGCGCAACCCGGCGATCGGATCTACCGACGTCGGCGACGTGAGCTGGGTCGTACCGACCGTGCAGGCCCACGCCCCCACGGTCGCGGTCGGGACGCCGTTCCACACCTGGCAGGTCGTGGCGCAGGGCAAGACGCCGGCTGCCCACAAGGCGATGGTCCAGGTCGCCAAGGCAATGGCCGCGACCGGCGCGGCCGTGCTGACGGACGCAGACCTGCGCGCCGCCGCCAAGGCCGACCTACTGGAGCGCACGGGGGAGCACGGCTACCGCTCGCCGCTTCCGGCCGAGGTCGAGCCGCCCCTCGCCATGTCGGTCGCCTGAGGGCGAGCGCTCCGAACGGAATGCGGTGTTTGACGGTGACCAGGATCGAGCCCCCGTCGAGCGAGGGCGATCCGCAGCTTGGAAGACAGCGATGACGCGCCGCCGGGAAATGATCCTCAACGCCTTCACCATGAACTGCGTCGGCCACATCAATCACGGCCTCTGGACGCATCCGCGCGACCGCTCCCACGAGTACACCCGCCTCGACCACTGGACCGACCTTGCCCGGACGCTGGAGCGAGGCCTGTTCGATGCCGTCTTCATCGCCGACGTCGTCGGGGTCTATGACGTCTACGGAGGGGGGATCGACATCACGGCCCGCGAAGCGGTCCAGTTGCCGGTGAACGACCCGACCCTGCTGGTGCCAGCGATGGCGGCCGTCACCCGCGATCTCGGTTTCGGCGTCACGGTCAATATCGCGGTCGAACATCCCTATACCTTCGCGCGGCGCTTCTCCACGCTCGACCACCTGACGGACGGGCGTATCGGCTGGAACGTCGTCACGGGCTACCTCGACAGCGCCGCCCGGGCCGTGGGCCTCGACGCGATGGTAGAGCACGACAGCCGCTACGACCGGGCGGACGACTACCTCGACCTGCTCTACGGCCTCTGGGAGGCGAGTTGGGACGACGATGCCGTGCGTCGCGACAAGGACTCCAGGGTCTATGCCGATCCGGCGAAGATCCACGCGGTCCGTCACGAGGGTCCGTTCTACCGATCCAGCGGGTACCATCTCGCCGAACCCTCGCGCCAGCGGACGCCGGTGCTGTTCCAGGCCGGCACGTCGGGGCGCGGCCAGCGCTTCGCGGCGCGCCATGCGGAATGCGTCTTCATCTCGGCCCCCGATCGGGCTTCCGCACGCAAGGCCTCGCGCAGCCTGCGCCAGGAGGTGGTGGCGGCCGGGCGCAACGCGGACGACATCAGGATCCTGGTCGGGATCAGCGTCGTGACGGGCGAGACCACCGCGGCCGCCCGGGAGAAGCACGCCGACTACCTGCGCCACGCCAGCCCCGAGGCGGGCCTCGCCCATTTCGGGGCCGGCAGCGGCATCGACCTGGCGCGATACGGGCTCGACGAGACGATCGCCTCCGGACCGACCAACGCCATCCAGTCGACCACGCGGGCCGCCCTCCAGGGTGGCCTGACCAAGCGCCGTCTGCTCGATCAGCTCGCGCTCGGGGGCCGCTACCCGCTGGTGGTCGGCGACGGCGCGGCGGTCGCGGCGGAACTCGAGGCCTGGATGGTCGACGGCGAGGTCGACGGCTTCAATCTCACCCGCACGGTGGTGCCCGAGTGCTGGGAGGACTTCGTGACCTTCGCGGTGCCGGCCCTGCAGGAGCGGGGCCTCTACAAGACGGCCTATCGGGACGGCTCGCTCCGCCATAAGCTGTTCGCGCGGGGCGACCGCCTGCCGGCGAGCCACGCTGGCAGGCTGCCGGGTCGCGGCCGACGCGACGGGCCGGCTCCCGCCTGAGCCTCCAGGCCGAGATCACCCCTAGTATGACGCCGCCATGATCGACAGCCATCAGCATTTCTGGGCGATCGCGCGCGGCGACTATGGTTGGATGGGTCAGCATGTGGCGCCCCTGTTGCGGGACTTCATGCCGGAGGACCTCGCGCCCCTGATGGCGCGGACCGGCATCACGCGAACCATCGCGGTTCAGGCGGCCGACAGCGAGGCCGAGACCGAGTTCCTGCTGCAACTGGCCGAGCGAACCGGTTTCATCGCGGGCGTGGTCGGCTGGCTCGACATGGACAGCGACGCCTTTCCCGAACGGCTCGACCATCTTCGCCGTTCGGCCAAATTCGTCGGGCTGAGGCCCATGCTCCAGGATCTGCCGGACGACCGCTTCATCCTGCGCCCCCGCGTGCTGCGCCACCTCGGGCTCATGGCGGATCGCGGGCTGGCCCTCGACGTCCTGATTGTCCCACGCCACCTGCCCCACGTGCGCGAGGCGCTCGCGCTGACGCCCGGCCTGCGGGCCGTCATCGACCACATGGCCAAGCCGGAGATCGCGGCCGGCAGGCTCGACCCCTGGCGCGAAGGCATCGCGGCCGTCGCGGCCCTGCCCGACGTGTCCTGCAAACTCTCCGGCCTGGTCACCGAAGCGCCTGCCGGCTCCTGGACGCCCGACCACCTGCGGCCCTACGTCGACCATGTGGTGGACTGTTTCGGCCCCGACCGGCTGATGTTCGGCAGCGACTGGCCCGTCTGTACCCTGGCGGCCACCTATGCGGAGGTGAACAACGCGGCGCGTCTCCTGACGGCCCGGCACTTCGGGCCGGCCGACATGGAGAAACTGTTCTCCACCAACGCGGCCCGGTTCTACCTCGGGGCCGCGGGGCGTTCGTAGCCGATAAGCGTCAATCCGGTGCCGTCGCGCCCCCGCCGACATCCGCGCCCGGGATCATGCGGCCGAGCAGGCCGTCCCGCCAGAGATATTGATGAACCAGGGCAGCCGCGGCATGGATGCCCGCCAGGGCCAGCATGATATTGGCCGCGAGACCGTGCCAGTCGGTGATGGGGTGACGCCACTCGCGATCGCCCCATTGGGGCAGCCGGAACAAACCGTAGATCGAATAGCCGCGCACGAAGGCGTTGATCACCCCCAGGGTCACCACCGTGACGAGCAGCAGATAGAGCCCGTAATGGGTCGCTTTCGCGACGACATGCAGCACGCCGGTGTCGGCTGCCGGCAGGCCACGCCCGTTGCTGGAACGCCACAGCAGGCGCCAGGCCAGAACGGCCGCCAGGGCGAAGCCCAGCACCATATGGGTCGACCAGTAGGCTGAATTGACCGGACCGTCCGGGATCCAATCGGCGGTCTGGCCGATGATCCACAGGATGGCGACCAGCAGGGCCGTCGCCCAGTGCAGCGCCATCGTGGTCGGATCGTAGCGTCGCGTTGTGATGCGGTCCATGGAGTTCCTCATGCCATATGCGGGTCCGGGTTCCGCACGCCGTGGGGAGATCAAGACGAATTCGGCGTTCGGCCGCCTTCTTCAAGCCAGCCATGCGGATCGAATAGCCACCGATCTCGGCAAAATTGCCGCGCCCGGCCGTCGGCCTTGCCCGGCGTTGATCTCCGCCCCGCCCCGCCCTACGCTCTCCCCTTGGGTGGTGCCCGGCCCACCAGGGGAGGCGCGAGATGACGGACGTGAGCCGACCCCTGACGCTCCGCGTCCCGGAGCCCGCGGTCCGACCCGGCGGCACGCCGAATTTCAGCGATGTCGCCACGGCCGAGGCCGGCGCGGTGCGGAGACCACCCACCGATGTCGCGGCCGACGACATCCGCGACCTTGCCTATACGATCATCAGGGTGCTGGACGATGACGGGAATGCCGCCGGCCCCTGGGCCGGCACCCTCACGGACGACGAGGTGCTGCTCGGGCTGCGCCACATGATGAAGCTGCGCGCCTTCGATGCCCGCATGCTGATGGCCCAACGCCAGGGCAAGACCTCGTTCTACATGCAGCACCTCGGCGAGGAGGCGGTCAGCACAGCCTTCCAGCGCGCGCTCGCCCCGGGCGACATGAACTTCCCCACCTACCGCCAGGCCGGGCTGCTGATCGCGGCCGATTATCCCATGACCACCATGATGAGCCAGATCTTCTCGAACGAGCGCGACCCGCTGCTCGGCCGGCAGCTCCCCATCATGTATTCGTCGAAGCAGTTCGGCTTCTTCTCCATCTCGGGCAACCTCGCCACTCAGTATATCCAGGCGGTCGGCTGGGCCATGGCGTCGGCCATCAAGGGCGACACCCGGATCGCGGCGGGTTGGATCGGCGACGGCTCCACGGCGGAATCGGACTTCCACGCCGCCCTCGTTTTCGCGTCCACCTACCGGGCACCGGTGGTGCTCAACATCGTCAACAACCAGTGGGCCATCTCGACCTTCCAGGGCATCGCCCGCGGCTCGTCGTCGACCTTCGCGGCGCGCGGCCACGGCTTCGGCATCCCGGCGCTCAGGGTCGACGGCAACGACTACCTCGCGGTCCACGCGGTGGCCAAATGGGCGGTGGAGCGCGCCCGCGCCAATCTGGGGCCGACACTGATCGAATACGTCACCTACCGGGCCGGGGCCCATTCGACGTCGGACGACCCCTCGGCCTATCGCCCCAAGACCGAATTCGACGCATGGCCGCTCGGCGACCCCGTCGAGAGGCTGAAGCGACACCTCGTGGCGCGCGGTGCCTGGTCGGACGAGCGCCACCGGCAGGGCGAGGCCGAGATCCTCGACGAGGTGCTGGCGGCACAGCGCGAGGCGGAGATCCACGGCACGCTCCATTCGGGCCCGAAGCCCTCCGCGCGCGACATGTTCGAGGGCGTATACGCCGAGATGCCGCCGCATCTGCGCCGCCAGCGTCAGCAGGCCGGGTACTAGTGCCGCGCCGCACCATGATCGAGGCCATCCGCGATGCCATGGCGGTCGCGATGGAGCGCGACGACGATGTCGTCGTGTTCGGCGAGGACGTGGGCTATTTCGGCGGGGTGTTCCGCTGCACTCAGGGGCTCCAGGCACGGTTCGGCCCGAGCCGCTGCTTCGATGCCCCGATCAGCGAACTCGGCATCGTCGGGGCTGCGGTCGGCATGGCGGCCTACGGCTTGCGCCCCTGCGTGGAGGTGCAGTTCGCCGATTACGTGTACCCGGCCTACGATCAGATCGTCTCCGAGGCAGCGCGCCTGCGCTACCGCTCGAACGGGGACTTCACGGCCCCGCTCGTGATCCGCATGCCGACAGGGGGCGGCATCTTCGGCGGACAGACCCACAGCCAGAGCCCCGAAGCGCTGTTCACCCACGTGGCGGGGCTGAAGACCGTGGTGCCGTCGAACCCCCACGACGCGAAAGGGCTGCTCATCTCGGCCATCGAGGACGACGACCCGGTCATCTTCCTGGAGCCGAAGCGCCTCTACAACGGCCCTTTCGACGGCCACCACGACCGGCCCGTCACCCCCTGGTCGAAGCATGCGCTGGGCGAGGTGCCGGACGGGCATTACCGCGTGCCGCTCGGCCGGGCCGCCGTGCGGCGCGAGGGCTCGGCCGTGACGGTGCTGGCCTATGGCACCATGGTGCACGTGGCCGAGGCGGCGGCGGCGGACTGTGGTGTCGACGCCGAGATCCTCGACCTGCGCACGCTGCTGCCGCTCGACCTCGACGCCGTCGAGGCCTCGGTCCGCAAGACGGGGCGCTGCGTGGTGCTGCACGAGGCGACGCTGACGTCGGGCTTCGGCGCGGAACTGGCCGCGCTGGTGCAGGGTGCCTGCTTCTACCACCTCGAAGCTCCGATCCTGCGTGTCACCGGTTGGGACACGCCCTATCCGCACGCGCAGGAATGGGACTACTTCCCGGGTCCCGCGCGCGTGGCGCGGGCGCTCGTCGAGATCATGGAGGCCTGAGATGGCGATCTGCGTCGTCAAGCTCCCCGACATCGGCGAGGGCGTGGCCGAGGCGGAAGTCGTGGCATGGCACGTCAAGGTCGGCGACGCGGTCCGCGAGGACCAGGTCTTGGCCGACGTGATGACCGACAAGGCCACCGTCGAGATCCCATCGCCGGCCGACGGCACCGTCACGGCGCTCGGTGGTGACGCCGGGATGATGCTGGCGGTCGGCTCCGAACTGGTCCGGCTCGACGTCGGCGCCGCGGCCTCGGGCTGCGTCGGCGCGGACGCTGCCGCGCCCGAGCCTGTGGCCGACGGCCTGGCGCGGCTCGAGGCGCCGACGGCACCCCGGCCGCCCGACCCCGCACTTGCCGCGCCGCAGGCAAGGCTTCTCGTCCCGGAGCCCTCGCGTCCGCTGCCCGCGACGCCCTCCGCGGCGCGAGGTCCCTCGGGGCCACCGCGGGCCGCGGGCGACAAGCCGCTTGCCTCCCCGGCCGTGCGGCGGCGCGCCATCGAGGCCGGCGTCGACCTCCGGCAGATCCGCGGCACCGGTCCCGCCGGGCGCATCGGCCACGATGACCTCGACGTATTCCTGCGCGGCACGACCACGCCGCCCATATCGGCCGGACGGTCGGAGAACACGTCGGTCGAGGACGTCAAGGTCATCGGCTTGCGCCGCCGCATCGCGAAATCCATGGCGGAGTCGAAGCGGCGGGTCGCTCATTTCTCCTATGTCGAGGAAGTCGACGTGACGGTGTTGGAGGAATTGCGCGTTTCGCTCAACAGGCGGTTCGCCGCGACCCGGCCGAAGCTGACGCTGATCCCCTTCCTGGTGCAGGCCCTGGTGCGGGCGCTGCCGGACTTCCCGGGCCTCAACGCTCTCTACGACGACGAGGCCGAGGTGATCCACCGCCACGGCGGCGTCCATGTCGGGATCGCCACCCAGACGCCGTCGGGCCTCATGGTGCCGGTGCTGCGCCATGCCGAGGCGCGCGACCTGTGGGGCTGCGCGGCGGAAGTGAGGCGCCTCGCGGACGCCGCCCGCGACGGACTCGCATCTCGTGACGAACTGTCGGGCTCGACCATCACGATCACGTCGCTCGGCGCGCTCGGTGGTATCGCATCGACGCCCGTGATCAACCGTCCCGAAGTCGCCATCGTGGGGGTCAACCGGCAGGTGACTCGGCCCATGTGGCGGGACGGCGGGGTGGTGCCGCGCCTGATGATGAACCTCTCCTCCTCGTTCGACCACCGCGTGGTCGACGGCTACGACGCGGCCGCCTTCATTCAGGCCCTGAGGGGCCTGCTGGAGACCCCTGCCCTGCTGTTCATCGAAGGCTGAGCCATGGCCGAGATCGCCACCAGGGTCCTGGTGCTGGGCGGCGGCCCGGGCGGCTACGTGGCGGCCATCCGGGCGGGCCATCACGGCCTTGACACGGTGCTGGTCGAGGACACCAAGGTCGGCGGCACCTGCCTCAACGTCGGCTGCATTCCGTCCAAGGCCCTGATCCACGCGGCCGAGGAATATGCCAGGGCAGTCCGCCAAGCATCGGGGTCGGCCTTCGGGCTCACGACGGCGGCCCCGGCGCTCGACTTCACCCGCACGGTCGCCTGGAAGGATGGGATCGTGGCGCGGCTCAACGCCGGCGTCGCGTCGCTGCTGAAGAAGCAGGGCGTCAAGATCCTGCGCGGCCATGGCACCATGCTGGACGGCAAGACCTGCCGGGTCGCCACCGACACGGGCTCGGAGACCGTGCGGGCCGAACACGTCATCCTGGCGACCGGCTCCTCGCCCCTGGCGCTGCCGGCCGTGCCGTTCGGCGGCCGGGTCATCTCGTCGAGCGAGGCTCTGTCACTGCCGGAGGTCCCGAAGCGGCTCGTGGTGGTGGGGGCCGGCTATATCGGTCTCGAACTTGGAACCGCCTTCGCCAAGCTCGGCGCGGCCGTCACGGTGGTGGAGGCGGCCGACCGCATCCTGCCGCTCTACGACGCCGAGTTGGCTCGACCCGTGATGCGGAGCCTGGAAGTCCACGGCGTCACCCTGATGTTGGGCGCCCGCGCCGCTGGCCTTTCCGCGGCCGGCGACGCCCTGCTGATCGAGACCGGCGAGGGCGCCCGCGAGATCGCGGCCGAGCGCATCCTGGTGGCGATCGGGCGGCGGCCCGCCACGGCGGGATGGGGCCTGGAGCGGCTCGACCTCACGATGAATGGCGCCTACATCCGCATCGACGAGCGCTGCCACACCTCCATGCGCAACGTCTGGGCCGTGGGCGACGTGACGGGCGAGCCCATGCTGGCCCATCGGGCCATGGCGCAAGGCGAGACCGTGGCCGATATCGTGGCGGGCCGGCGCCGCAGCTTCGACCGCCGCGTCATTCCCTCCGTGGTGTTCACCGACCCCGAGATCGTGGCGGCCGGGCTGTCACCGGGCGAGGCGAGGTCGGCCGGCCATGAGATCCGCACCGGGCTGTTCCCCTTCGCGGCCAATGGCCGGGCCATGACGCTGGAGAGCGAGGAGGGTTTCGTCCGTGTCACGGCGCGGGCCGACAACCATGTCGTGCTGGGCATCCAGGCGGTCGGCCGCGGCGTCTCGGAACTGGCGGCCTCGTTTGCCCTCGCCATCGAGATGGGGGCGCGGCTCGAGGACATCGCCGGCACGGTCCACGCCCACCCGACGCTCGGCGAGGCCGTCCAGGAAGCGAGCTTGAAAGCGATGGGCGAGGCGCTGCACATCTAAGCAGGTTCTTGCTGACCTGCTTGGTCAGGCGCGTTGGCATCGCCGGGCCGATCTGTGGACGCCTTCCTGATCGCAAGGCGGAGGTCGCACGAGCTTGCGCGAGGCTGGCGTCGACGAGCGGACCGGGGTTGCCAACGTCCTCCGCGGGGGCCATAACGCGCTCGTGCCCTTCGGGGCACATGCCCTTCTTGGGCGTTTCCTCCCTAGACTTGGGCCGCTCTTCGGGGCGGCCCTTTTTCGTCCAGTTCGCCCTTAAAGCACGCAGAACGCGTGCGGGCAAGGCAGAACTGCGTCCTCGGCATAGCTTGAGCGCGGCTTTGCCTTGCGTGCCTGCTCGTTGTTTTATCGATGCACCGAATGGAGCACCGGCTGCGCGATCCAGGGCTCAGCCTCGAGGGCTTCACTGGGCTATCGGCGGGCAGTCCGTCGCCCTGGCCGAGGGCTGGCGTCCACTGGGACAGGTCGTCATGCGGATCGGCACCAGGGTGGCCGCAGGAAATCCGAACGGCAGCGGATCGAGCGACGAGCATCCGCACAGGGCGGACGCGAGAGCGGCCAGGAGGTTGATGCGGAGGATGCGGACCATCGCCCGATTGTGCGGCGGCCCGCGCCGTCAGTCCAGACCATCGGGCTCCCGGGGTCCCGGACCGGCCGCGCCGACGAGGTCCGGTCCGATCCGTCGGATGCATCCCCACCGGTCGGCCATGCGGGCCGAACTCTGCCGGCAGAGTCGCGAAGCAGCGGGATGACACGGCCGCAGCGGGTGCCGGCGAGGCGCTTCGGCTGCCGGGTCAGGCGATAGGCCGTTCGAGACCGACCATCTGCAAGGCACGCGGCGAGAACGGAAGGCCGGCTTCAGGCGGACAGGCCCAGCGCCCGCATGATGGCCGGATCGAAGACATGCGTCGCGTCATCCATGAGGCCCATCCCGTCGAAGAGGTTCCAAAAGCCCCAGGGAAAACCGCAGGCCTCGGCGGTCGTGCGGACGTCGGACACGTAGCGGGCCCGGTCGGCCGCCCCCGCGGCGACGTAGCGGGCGTCCGTCCGTAGAGCTCCGAACTCACCGAGCAGGATGTGCCGGGTCGGCACGCCATGTCGCGCGGCCCAGGCCAGGACCGGGTCGAAATGGGACGCGATGAAGCGGATGTCGGGCTCGGCGTCGAAATAGACCGCGAGGACGCGTTCTGTCTCCCGGTAGGCGCTCTGTTTTTCCGCCTCCGGCGTGACCGTGTCGAGCGCCATCCGTCGCCGCACGGCAGCCAGCGTCTGGCCGAGGGAGCCCGCCGCGGCGGGCCACGGCACGCCGTTCAGCGAGCGATAGACCGGCTCCTGCATCCACGGCGCACCCTGGTGGCTGAACAGGAACGGCTCGTAGAAATGGAACGTGAAGATGACGCGTCCAAGCGCCAGGATCGGTCGGGGATCGAGGGCCTCGAGGCCGGTGATCGAGCTTCCGCAGGCCCCGGTCGCAACGAGCGTCAGATCGGGACATGCGGCGCGCGCGGTGTCGAGCAGGGTCTTCTGAACCGCGACCCAGGCCGGCGAGCCACAGGGCTGGGGCGGCTCGTTGACGGGCTCGAGTGCCACGCGATCGAGGTCGGTTTCGGCAAGGCGGGTCGCCAGGTCGCCCACGAGGTCGCGGTAGGCCGCGAAGCCCGGCGCGTCCGGACCCCCGATCATGCAGGCAGGCGTCCAGTAATGGGTGGCGACGTTCGGGTGGAGGTCGACGACGACGGACAGGCCGGCCGACAGCGCGCCGGAAACGGCGGCCGACAGGCTGTCGAGCAGGGCGAGGTGCCGGCCGCCGTCGAAGGACAGGAACGGACCCGGGTCGACCGGGATCCGGATGAAGTCGAGACCCGACATGCGCAGCCTGACGAGGTCATGCGGCCGCGGCACCGCTCGCCCCTCCTGGAACGCAGGCCAGCCGTAATCCGTCCGCGGCGCCGGATACTCGCGCGTCAGAGAGAACCACGGCCATGTGTTGACGCCGCGACCCAGGCTGATCGGCTCGGCGGCTCGGGCGCGCCCCGGCAGGCCCGCATCCGTGCAGCCCATCGCCAGCGCGCCACCCAGGACCGCCCGGCGCGAGAACGTCGTCACGAGACCCTCGCTCCCGCGCGCATCGGCACGGCCCCCCCTTCCGCCCGGGAGCCGTCATGGCCTCGGCGTGCGTTGCAGCCGTTCATCAACGATTTCTCGACCACCGTGACGCATCGCTCCAAATTGTGGGTGTCCGCGGACCGCCGCACCTCCTCGGTCGAGACTAACGCATCGAATTTCGGTTCGGACTGCATGCAGTGTTAAGGGTTAATCGATATTGGCCGACCTGCACGATTTTTGAATCATCTGTTGCCGTTATGCTCCGACCTCTCCGGACGAGGTGCAGGACGGGACCTCGGCCCTGATGGACAGGAACGTCGACGTGCGGATCACTTGCGTCCATCAAGGCTACGAGCTCTACGGCTCGGATCGTGCTTTTGCCGAAAGCGTGAAGACGATCCGCAATGCCTATCCGGACGCCGTGATCGAGGTGGTACTCCCCCGGGCGGGCGGCATCGTGGACCTGCTCCGGGACGCCGCGTCGCACATCGTCTTCGAGCCGATCTGGGTTCTGCGCCGCCGCGACCTGTGGCGGCTGGCCACGGTCGGGATGCTGCGCCTGCCGGCCGCGCTGGCGCGCGCCGTGCGACGCTATCGGGACAGCGACCTCGTCTACATCAACACGTCGGTGATCACCGACTACACGCTGGCGGCGCGGTTCTTCCCCGGGAAGACCGTGCTCCATATCCACGAGATCCCGGAGGGCGCGACATTGAGGGTCCTGCGCGGCCTCGCCCTGTGGAGTGGCGCCGAGGTGATCTTCAATTCCAAGGCAACCCGCGAGGCCTTCGCGTTGCCGGCCGCGACGCGGTCCCACGTCATCTACAACGGGCTCGCCGGCCCGGCCGTCCCCGAGCCGGTGTCCTATGACGGCAGGCGGCCCCTCCGCGTGCTGATGCTGGGCCGCATCAGCCGGATGAAGGGCCAGGAAGTTCTTGTCGAAGCCCTGCGGCTGATGGCCGAAAGCCTGGAGCGGCTCGAGGTCCGGATAGTGGGAAGCGCCTTCGAGGACGAGGCCAAGGAGCATGCGCTACGCGATCTCGTGCGTGAGGCCGGTCTCGACGGCACCATTGCCATGATGCCGTTCACCGCGAAGCCCGAGGTGGAACTGCGCTGGGCCGATGTGGTGGTGGTGCCGTCACGGCGGCCGGAACCCCTCGGCCGCGTGGCGATCGAAGCCATGGCGTTCGGCCGCCCTCCCATCGTGTCGGCGATCGGTGGGCTGCGCGAAATCGTCGAACACGGCCGGTCGGGCTGGCTCGTCCCCCCGAACCAGCCAGAAGCTCTGGCCGAAACGTTGCGCGGCATCATCGCGGCCCCGGAGGCTCTGCACCGCATGGCTGCTCCGGCGCGGGCGCGCTACGAAGCCCTGTTCGGCGAGAAGGCGGCCGAGGAGGCCATCACGGCCGTCCTGGCGGGCCTGCTGGGTCCCTTGCCGCGGACCGGCAATCCGCCGCATCCCGGCGCGACGCTCCGGGGTTTCGCCTGATGGGCGGCGACATCCGCAAGCTGGCCCGGCGCTTCGTCCTCACGCTAGGCGGGGAGGTCATGCAGAGCGCGTTCCACTTCGGCCTGAACATCGCGCTGGTGCGAACGCTCAGCGCCGAGCACTACGGCGTATTCGCCATCATCATGCTGATGGGCGGGGTGTCGCTGACCTATGTGCGCGCCCTCGTCGGCATGCCGGTCAGCCTTCTCGTCTCCCAGCGCCGCGGCACGCGGGCGGCACGCGCCCTGGAAACCAGCTTCGGATCGGCGGCGCTGGTATTGTCCGCGGTGATCGCGGCCGTGGCAGCGACGCTGATCCATTACTGGCTCCATGCCGACGCCCTGTCCGGCGCCTCCTTCGTTGGATTGTGGTCCTTGCGGAGCTACCTGCGCACGACGCTGCTGGCCCAGCACCGTCAGGCCTACGCAGGCCTCAGCGACCTCGCGCTGGCCGTCTCCGGCACGGTGCTGGCCCTCGTGTTCGTGGGTCCCGGCAACGCCCATCCGCTCGACACCGCCCTCCAGGTGCTCGGCGGCGCCAACCTCGTCGCCATCGCGGTGGCTGTGGTGGCGCAGTCGGAACCCGTCCGCATCACGTTCCGCTCCAGCATGCGACGCCGGTTCCGGTCCCTCGGCCGGCAACTGGCCTGGTCGGCCGTCAGCACCACCACGGCCAATGCCCAGGCCCAGGGGCTGGTGCTCCTTGTCGCCACCTTCGCGGGCCCGCGTGCCTATGCGCCCATCGCCGCCATGCTGGTGCTGTTCTCGCCGATCCGCCTGATGGCCGTCGCGCTCGTCAACATGATCCAGCCCGAGTTGGCCACGCGTCTCGCCGAAGGTCGGCTCCCCGGCTTCGGCAAGATCATGCTGTTCTGGACCGCCTTCACGCTCGCTATCGGGGTCGCTTATGGCTTCGCCGCAGCGGTGGCCGCCCCGCTGATGGGCACGACCGTCTTCGAGGGCCAGTCCAGGCTGCAGATCGGACTCCTGGTCTGGGTGCTCACCATGACCTATCTGCTGTCCGTCGTGCCGCGGATTCTCCTCGAAGTGCTGCGCGAATTCCGGCTGATCGCGGTCATCAGCGCCGTGAGTGCCTGCATCGGCGTTTCGGTGGTGGCTATCCTGCTCGCCACCACATCCCCGTCCTGGACGCTGATCGGTAACATGATCGCCGAAACGATCGTCCTCGCCTGGTCGTGGATCGCAGTCGCCCGGGTGCTGCGATCCGCGGGCGCAGCCGTCGCGATCACGTCGCCCACCCCGGTCGCCGATCGGGCCGCGCAGGCGCGGCTTCCCACGAGAGCCGGTGGCGTGACGCTGGTCGTCGAGCGGGGACGGGGCGACTGAAGCGCGGGATCACGCCGCGCAGGATTCCAGGCCCCGAAAGACTGCCCGTGCAAGGGATCAGCGCGTCCCGGTACCCTGAATCGCCTCGACGAGCGCGGCCGCGACCCGGTCCATCGAGTCCCCCATGAGCAGCGTCTCGTGCTCGCTGTCGACTTGCACGTAGGACAGGTTGGGGCACAGCGACATCCAGCGATCGCGATTGGCATCCCCCAGTACGCCGGTGCAGATGAGGACCCCTGGAGCCCGGCAAGCTTCCGGCTCCCAACCGGCAAGGGCCTTGGTCCGCAGATGGGTGAGCAGGGCGCGGCGGACCGGCTCGGCACGGTTCAGGCCGATCACCGTCGGCGATGCGGCAGCCGACATGAGCCGAAGCGTCACCTCCGACGCTGCGCTGGCCTCGACCATTTTCTTGGCAGCCCTGCGCGCCGCCGTCGACAGCCGAAGCACTTCGAACAGACCGCGCAGTTCCTCCATCCCGAAGGGGGCGTCGAGGATGCCGAGGAAACCGACCGTTCGGCCCGCCGAGGTCAACTGGTTGGCCACTTCGAGCGCGAGGCTCCCGCCGAAGCTGTAGCCGACCAGGGAAACGGCGCCGGATGCCGGGCGCCGGAGGATGTCCGACGCGACGACCTGAGCGGTGACCCGCATGTTCGACAGCACCGCACCCCGCGCGCCGGCGGCCGGATACTCGACCGGGATCAAGGTCAGATGCCGCTCGACACGCCGGCTGAGATCCTCGAGTTCGGGCTCCTCGCCGCCGACCCCGGCGAGAAAGAACGCTTCTGCGACGGTTTCGCCGGTGGTCTTCGATCCTTCATTCCGCTGCTCGTCTTCGTCGCCCAACACTGCTCCCATCCCGAACTCCATGGCTCTCTAACGGTTGTGGCCTCGCGACTTTTGCCGATGTCCGGTGCTGCTGTCGCGACCGATCCGGCCGGAACAGGATGAGCATCATCACGGCGAACTTGGCCAGAAGGGTCGATTTGGTAGCGAGGCTCTCGAAGGTGTTGACCACGATGAAGAAGCCGAGCATCGGCAGCAGCAGGCCGCGGCGTGAAGCGCGAGCGATCTCGTAGCAGAACCAGCCGACTGCGAGGATCAGCAGGCAGGCCACGATGATTCCCTGGTAGAGGACGGTCTTCACGATCGGGTTCTCGATGCCCAAATCGAGGCCGCTGGCACGCCGCAGGCTGTCCACCCACTCGGGGTCGGGGCCGATCACCAGGTCGCCGAGGGGTATGCGCTGCAGCAACGTCACCATCTCGACGCGGGCGTTGGCGCTGCCGCCGTCGCTGACGAAGCGCCCCAGAATGGCGTCGAAGAAGCCCCCGGCGGCGAGGCCCGCGGCGGCGACCGGCGCCATCGTCAAGACCAGCACGGCCACCGCGAGGCCGAGCAGCGGGACCTTGCCGGACCGCAGGATGCGGTAGATGGCCACGAGGCTCGCCGCGCCCGCGAGCAGAGCGCATGTCACGATGGCGGAACGGCCCCCGAACGCGACCAGCGCCATCGCTTCGAGGAGGATCACGCCGGCGCGCACCGGCGTCGACAAGCGGCCGCCGCCGGCCAGGAGGGCGAGGATGTAGGTCGACGTGAGGATCGCGCCGATGAGCGGATGTCCCTGCAGCGCGGTGGAGCGGGTGTCGTTCGGAAACTCCTCGCCGTCGAACCGGTACGGGAAGAAGAGCTGCTTCGTCCCGAACTCCACCAGGGCCAGCACGGCGTTGGAGATCAGCGCGGCGTGGATGATGGTTTCGGTGCGGTCCCGCGTCGTCCGATCCGCCATCACGATCAGCGCGGAGACGAAGGCGGCGAGCATGTAGGAATCGACGATCCCGGCCATCCCTGGGGCGGAGCGGTAGGTGGTCTGTGCCAGGACCACAGCCGCGACGGCCAGGAGGAAGAGGCTCGCGGGGCGCTGTCCGACGACCGCGACGACCGAACGCACGGGATTGCCCTCGGCCATGATGGCGAGCGCGAAGGTCAGGAGGACCAGGTAGGTCCCGGGATGGATCTTGGTCGCCGCACTGCCGGCGAGGCCATCGTAATTATATCCCAGAAGCCAAAGCATGCTGCCCGAGACGGTGAAGAGCACGAGGACCGAAATCAGGAACAGGGTTCGCACGACGCCCGAAAAGGGCCGGGCGGCACCCGCCGCCAAAGCGTTCCCGCGCCCTGTCCGCAGCATCCCGGTCAGCACGTCAGACCCGATCCAGGTGGTCCACCAGCAGAGCGGCGGACAGCGGTCGGCCGGTGCTCACCGCGACCGCGTCGGCCGTCTCGGCAGCTTCCCTCTGGGGCGTCCGACCCCGGAGCGCGACGAACAGCACGTCGTCGACGCAGTCCGCCAGAGGTGGCGCGCGCGGGTTCTCGACGAAGCTTCCCCCGATGAAGATGACCAGGTCGAACTTCCGCTCCACCAGCTTGAGGAACTGTTTCAGGCGATTGTCGCTCAGCAGGTCGCGCTGCTCGGCCGTCGGCGTGCCGAGGTCGAGGCGGTAGACTCCCGCCGTCTCGCCCTGGATCATGGTTTCCCGCAAGGTACATTCGCCGTTGAGGACGTTCAGGAAACCGAGCGACTGCGGATCGCGCCCTTCCCCGCCGGGATCGGCCTCGACCAGGAGCACCGAGAGGTCGCTCGCGGCAGCGGCCGAGGCGAACCATTCCGCGAGAGCTCTTCCCTTTCGGGCCATGCTCCGCGCCGACGCCACGAGGATCGTGTGGGGCTTGGCTTTGTGCTTCAACGCATTCAGCGGGCCGCACAACCTGCCGAGCGCGAGCACGAGCGTCATGTCGCCCCGGGGCACCCGGCCGGCCGGCCGGCGCATCCGTCGCGCGCCTTTCGACGATCGCAGACGACCTCGGACGACCCCGACCACCGGCGCATGAGCGGCGGCCTGCAGTTGCGTCGCCGACAGGATCGTCGGCGCCAGATGTTCGAGGAGGAAGGCGAGGGCGGCGCCGATCCCGATGCCGACCGTGACCGCTCCAGCGAGGAGGATGGCACGCGGCGGCCAGCTTGGCTGGACGGGCGGGATCGCGCGAGAAATGATCCGCGTGTTGGTGTTGTCGATGTTCGACTGCTCCCTCGTCTCCCCGGCCCGGGCCAGGAAGGCCTTGTAGACCGACCGGCGGGCGTCGAGTTCGCGAGTCAGTTCATCGAGCGCGACGAAGGCCTGGTCGTGGGCGATCGTCTGCAGCTTGAGGGCGCTCTGGGCCGCGGCGAGCGCCCGCTCGTTCTTGGTCGCACGCTCGAGGTCGGAATGGGCCGAACGGACGAGGCGTTCGAGTTCCGCAGCGATCAGAGTCCGGGCTTGCCGGATCTCGGCGTCGATGGCGATCAGGTCGGGGTAGCGATCGCCGAATCGCGTCCGCATGTCGGACCTGCGCCGCGTGAGGTCCGCCAGGGAGGACCGCAGCTGCGTGATGACGGGTGACTGGATGGCCTCCTGCATGGCACCGCCATCGGCATCGTTGCGCCGCAACGCGTCGAGTTGATCGACCCGCGCCTGCAGCTCGGCCTTTCGCGCCCGGGTGCTGTTGAGTTGCGTCCCGTTCTCGCTCAGTTGCTGGTCGCTGATCAGTTGCTTGTCGGTCCCGAGGAGGTCGTGGGTCGCCTTATAGTGTTCGACGGCATCCGCCGCCGCCTTGACGCCGGCCTTCAGGTCGGCGAGATGGGACGATAAGGCTTCCGACGCCCTCGTCGAAGATTCCGACCGGGATTGGATCTGGTCGGCGAGATAGGCTTCGGCGATCGCATCGGCGATGCCGGCCGCCTTGGTCCCGGACGACGCCGTGACGACGATGTCGATCACGAAGACCTTCTCGGCCCGTTTCACGGCGAGATTTTTGCGCAGCGCCCGCAGGGCCCGCTCCTCGGCCGCCGCAGGGCCGACCGACTCACGGCTGCCGCGCAGAACATCCAGGAGACGCGGGACGAGCCCGTCCTTTTGCAGGCCGTAATCCGTCTCGTTCTCCAGGTGCAGGGCCCGGATGGCGCGGAGCAGCACGGCGTCCGACTCGATGACGCGGGCCTGGCTCTCGACCTGGAGGACTCCGCCGTCCGACGCCAAGGTGTCGGGATTGACGTCCTTCGTCACGATCTGCCGGTCTCGAGGATCGATCAGGATCTGGGCGGTGGCGGTGAACTGCGCAGGCACGGCCATGACGTAAAGGAGCGCCATCAGGCTGCAGACCGCGGCGACCGAGAGGATGATGGCCCGCCTGCACCACAGGATGCGCCAAAGATCGCCGACCTCGGACGTGCCGGCCGGCGCTCCCGTGGGGCGGGCGCCCTGTTCCGTCTCCTCGTCGTACACCTCGTCCACGACGCTCGAGCGCTGCATGGGACACAATCCTTTGGCCGCGCCGAAAACCACGGACGTGCGGCTCCTCCGTCAATGTACGCAGCGGCGGTTAAGGTGAATTTGCGCTGCGGGGAGATCGGCATTGGCCCGCTCCCTGGGCCGTTTGTTGCCAGGTTCGGACGTTCAACCTTTTTAAGCTTCCGATATCGGCCCGGCTAGGTTGCTTCTTCATGTCTTGATCGGTTGCATGCCGTGTCTCCAGGTTTCGACGTTCCGAGCCGGTCGGGGTCGTGCTCCAGGCATATCCGCCTCCGGCCGCCGGTGCCCGTCGTGAAGACGGTCGGCCAGTCCTGGCCCACATGGCGCCACGCTGCGGCCCGTCACAGGACACGCCCGCTCCACGGGCGGCCCAGCGGCCTCTTCGACTCGGGTTTCGCAACCGCAGCAACACGCATGATCTCGCGCTCGTAAACCTCGAGAACGTGGGTCCAATCGAACAGGGCGGCTGCGTGCTCGCGGGCCTGTGAACGAGCCCGCTCGAGCAGGTCGTCTCGCGTCACGAAACTCTCGATCGCGGCCGCACAGCTATCAACGTCCGCAAAGAACAGGGCCGCTTGGCCCGCGGTCCAGCGGTTGAAGGGATTGTCATGCGCGATCACGGCATTGCCGGCCCAGAGGGCCTCCACCAGCGACGGGTTGGTGCCACCTACCGTGTGTCCGTGCAGGTAGGCGCGGGCATGGAACCGCAATGCCCCAACGATGGCTGGATCATAGATCGGCCCCGTGAACACCACTTCATCGCCGGCAGCGGCTCGCACGGCGCGGTGATAGCGGTTTTCTGGATCCAGGGTCCCGAGAATGGCCAGCTTCATGCCGCGGCGTTGGCGCGAGAAGGCTTCGACCAGGAGGTGGATGTTGTTGTCCGGCTCGATCCGCGCGATGGACACGAAGAAGCGATCGGGTTCGAGCCCGAGGGCGCGGACGGGTTCTTCCGGCGCGTCCAGGATCGGCACGCCGCCATAGGGTATCGTCAGGATGGCTTCGGGGGACCGGCGGGTGGCCAGATGGCGCGCGATTGCGGGGTGGTCGGCGACGAGCCTGTGGGACGTCCATGCCGCAATCCATTCATTGATCCAGAACCAGCCGCGCACCGGCAGGCTCCACTTCGGCCGGCGCCACTCGATGCCATCCATGTTGGTGATGATCCGGCTGCCCGACAATCGAAGCCATGGCAGGAAGACCGCACTGTTGTAGCCGAGCACGAGGCAGGGGTCAGGTCTCGCGGCGGCATCGCGAATACAGGCCCAGTCGAAGGCCAGCGTGCCCTTGGGACCGCGGGTCGCGACCTCGACGTTGATCCGCTCGATACCGTTCCAGCGATCGCTCCAGACGGAACGGTTCACCGTGGTGACGTCGCGCTGACAGTAGACGGCCACATCCCACCCGCGCCCTGTCAGAAACAGAGCCAAACGCTCCGCAAAAGTCTCGAACCCGCCGTGTGCCGCCGGGATACCGCGGGTCCCAAGGATCAACAGGCTAGGTTTCGAAGCACCCATGTCGACTCGGTTCCTCCGCAATCAGCAATATCGAACGACGGTCAATCCATATCATCTGCTCGATTGGGCCCATCTTCGAAAACTTTTCATCGTTAAGCTGTCTGAACGCGCTCTGGCGTGAGCGACCGACGGAGTATGATCAGACGGCCGGCGGCAAGCCCGACACCCGCGGCGGCCCATAGCCCATGTAACGCGACGCAGGATGGCGCCGAACACACCCGACAGCGGCAGTGGCGTCATGATCATGCGAAACTCCATGCGGCATTGGCCCTGGCTCGACCGTGCGGGCCGTCTTTCGACGCTGAAACTCGTGGCGTTCGCCGCGACGGTGTTGCCGGGATTGTGGATCGCCCTCGAACTGCGGGAGGGCTGGCTGGCACCCAAACCCATCACCGAGGCCATTCACCAGAGCGGGACCTGGGCGGTCCGCTTCCTCCTTCTCTCGCTGGCTATCACGCCGTTTCGGCGCGTCGGGCAATGGGGGAAGCTGATCGCGGTGCGGCGCATGCTGGGTCTGGCCGTGTTGGCCTATGCGGCGATCCACCTGGCGCTTTACGTGGTCGACCAGCATCTCGACTTGGCCCATGTGGCCAGCGAGATCGCGCTGCGGTTCTATCTCACGATCGGCTTCGTGGCGTTGCTCGGCTTCGCGGTGCTGGGGGCGACCTCGACCGACGGCATGATCCGACGCATCGGCGGCAAGCGCTGGCAGCAGATGCACCGCATCGTCTACGGGCTCGGGGTGCTGGCCCTCCTGCACTTCATGCTGCAGGCCAAGCTCGACATCTCGCAGCCGGTGCTGATGAGCGGATTGTTCCTGATCCTGATGGGATGGCGCGCACTCCAGAGCCGGGGGCTGGGCGACAGCGTCACGGCCCTGGTTGGCCTCGCGGTGCTGGCCGCCACCGGCACGGCCTCCATCGAGGCGGCCTGGTACCACGCCGTCAACCGCATCCCGACGGTGGACGTGCTCGCGGCCAACCTGTCGTTCGACGACGGAGCGAGTGCGGCCGCGTGGGTCCTCGTCTGCGGGCTTGGCGTCGCGATGCTGCGGGTCGGGCGGGTCGCCTGGAACCGTTGGGGTCACGTCCTGCCGACGGTGGCGGGCTGGACCGCGGTCCGAGGCGGCGCGTGACCTCCGCATGGCGGCAGCGGCTTCGGTTCACTGCCCCATCACCTCGGCCGACGCCACGAACCGAAGCAGTTGTTCCGTGGACGCCCTGACGGCGCCTGTAACTTCGGCCGCTCGGCCCCGTACACTAGACAGAAACTGGACGGAGCGCTGCCATGCTGATGCGAATACTGTCGATCGGGTCCCTCGTAGGCTGCCTGTCGGGCGTGGCGGCCGCGGCCGAGCGGCCCGTGGTGGTAGAACTCTTCACCTCCGAAGGCTGCTCGTCCTGCCCTCCCGCCGATGCTTTCCTGACCGAACTCGCCCATGGCCGGCGCGACGTGCTGCCGCTCGCCTTCCACGTAACCTACTGGGACAGCCTCGGCTGGAAGGATCCTTATTCGCTGCAGGCCGCCACCAGTCGCCAGAGCCAATACGGCTCGCGGTTCGGCGACGGATCCTACACCCCGGAGATGGTGGTCGACGGCGCCAAGGGTCTCGTCGGCTCCGAACGCGGCGAGGCGCACGCCGCCATCACGGCGGCCGAGCGCCAGGGCCGGACGGCGGCGCCCATCAGCCTCAGCCGGCGCGCCGGAAAAATCGCGATCACGCTCGGGGCGGGGAACGGCAGTGGGCGTATTCTGCTGGTCGGCTTCGATCCCGAGCATCGTACCGCCGTGGGACGCGGCGAGAACAGCGGCCGGACGCTGACGGAATCCAACATCGTCCGCTCGATCCGCTCGGTCGGCCAATGGAGCGGCGCTCCGGTCACGATCGAGGAGGACGTTCCGGCGGGCCAGGACGCGGCGGTGCTGCTGGAGGCGCCCGGCGGCGCCATCGTCGGGGCATCGCGCCTAGGCACTTGATGCTCCCGAGCTTTCGGCGAGCGGGTCAACGGAACCGGATCAGGCCATGAAACGCCGTGATGTGCAAAGCGTCTGGCTGGTCGTCGCGGCACTGGCGGCCGCGGCACCGGCCGCGGCCGCCTCCACCGACTGGGTCGGGAACCAGCATGCGGCGGTCCGCCTGATCGCCGCGACGGACGCGGTCTCGGGCGCGTCGCCGGTCGAGGCGGGGCTGGAGTTCCGCTTCGCGCCCGGTTGGCACGGCTATTGGCGGACGCCCGGCGACGCCGGGATCGCGCCCGTCATCGACTGGTCGGCATCGCCGGGGCTGAAGACCGCAACGGTGGCCTGGCCCGCGCCGACCCGCCTCGTCGTGGAGAACCTCCAGAACAGCACCTACGAGGGCCAAGTCGCGCTGCCCGTCGCTCTCGCCTTCGCCGATCCGCGTGGCGCCGCCGATATACGAGTGTCGATCGATTATGCGGCCTGTTCCAACGTCTGCGTTCCCTACCACGCCGACCTTTCGCTCAGGCTCCCTGTCGGTACTGCCGGGCCATCGGCCGAAGCCGCGACGATCGCGGCGGCGCGGGCCATGGTGCCCGGGACGCCGGCCGAAGCCGGCATCGAGGTGACGCGGGAGACCTTCGTCGGAACGGGCCCCCGAAGGACGCTCGTGGTCGCGCTGCGCAGCAGGACGGTCCCGTTCGAGCGTCCCGACCTCTTCGTCGAACACGCAGGCGACGGTATCCCGCCGGCGCCCGCCGTGCTGCTCGGCCCCGATGGGCGGACCGCCACCCTGACCGTGCCTGTCGCCGAGACCGCGATCGCAGACGCCCCATCCCCGGATCCGGCGTCCACAGGCGCTGCACTTGCCTTGACGCTGGTCGACGGCCCTCGTTCGGCCACCTTCGCGGGTCCCGCGGGCCTGGCGACACCAGCGCCGGCCCCGGACAGCGGCGGCCTCTGGGCCGTGCTGCTGTCGGCACTTTTGGGCGGGATGATTTTGAACCTCATGCCATGCGTGCTGCCTGTTCTGTCGATCAAGCTGGTCGGTCTGACCCGGCAGGCCGGGGCTGGTCGGCGGGCCGTGCGGGCCGGCTTCGCCGCCACCGGGCTCGGGATCGTCACGAGCTTCCTCGCGATCGCGGCCGCGCTGGTCGTCCTGAAATGGTCCGGCGCGACGCTGGGCTGGGGCATTCAGTTCCAGCAACCCTGGTTCCTGGCCGGCATGGCGGCGCTCACCGTCCTGTTCGCCGCGAGCCTGTTCGACTGGGTCCATGTCGCGATCCCGCAGGCCGTGATCGGCCTTGGCGGCGGCCCGCGGGGTCCCGCAGGCGGCGCGGGAGGCCGGGCCGCCTGGATCGAGGCCTTCCTCACCGGCGCCTTCGCGACCCTGTTGGCGACGCCCTGCTCGGCCCCCTTCGTCGGCACCGCGGTCGGCTTCGCCTTGGCCCGGGGTCCAGCCGAAATCCTGGGGATCTTCCTCGGCCTCGGCCTCGGCATGGCGCTGCCCTTCTTCGCCGCCGCCGTGCTGCCCGGGGTGGCGGGCTGGCTTCCGCGGCCGGGACCCTGGATGATCACGCTGCGCCGGATTCTCGGCGTGCTGCTGCTCGGGACAGCGGGGTGGCTGCTGGCCATTCTGTGGAGCGTCGCCGGTCCGGGTGTCGCCGCACTGGTGAGCGTGCTGCTGGCCGGGATGCTGGCTCTGGCGGCCTGGGCGGCGCTTCGCCCGAGCCCGGAAGCGCGGCTCTGGCCGAAGCTCGCCACAGGCGGTTTCGCAGCCGCCGCGGTTCTGGCCGCGGTCTCGATGCCGTTGCCCGGGCCCGCCCCGTGGTCCGGCGCCGCACCGGAGGGGCGCGCGGGCGAGTGGCAGGCCTACGATCCCGTCGCCCTCCAACGCCTCGTGGCCGAGGGCAGGACGGTGCTGGTCGACGTGTCGGCCAGTTGGTGTCTGACCTGCAAGGTCAACGAGTTGGCGGCCCTGAAGACGGCCGAAGTCCGGAACCGGCTGTCCCGGCCCGGCACGGTGGCGATGCGGGCCGATTGGAGCCGCCCCGACCCAGCGATCGCCCGCTATATCCAGGGCTTCGCCCGCTATGGTATACCGCTCGACGTCGTCTACGGACCGCGCCGGCCCGCCGGCGAGGCGCTGCCGGAACTGCTGACGGCGGCGCTCGTCGTCGAGGCCCTGGACCGGGCCTCTCCGGCCGGGGATTCCACCCCGGCTGCGGGGGACCGCACCCCGGCCGCCGAAGCGCGCGTAAGCGTGGCGCCATGAACGTCGCGGTGCATCCCGCACGCGCCGGTTTTCCGTTGATCGGCGGCGCGCTCCGTGGGACGAACGGGACGGCTGCGCGGCGCGGCACTTCGGGCGGAAGAGCGATGGGAAGTGGCGTCTCGGATCCCGAATCCCTCGATGCGAGTTGGTCGGTCCTCATGGCGGCCGCCCAGGCCGGCGACAAGGTCGCCTACGGCCGGCTGCTGCGGGAGTGCACGCCCCTGATCCGCCGGGTCGTGCACCGTGGCATGCAGCCCGACCGGGTCGACGACGTCGTGCAGGACGTGCTGCTGACGATCCACCGGGCGCGCCAGACATACGATCCCACGCGGAGCTTCTCGGCCTGGGTCGTGACGATCGCGCAGCGACGCGCCATCGACCTGCTCCGGCACCGCGGCCGGCACGACCGGCGCGAGGTCCACGCCCCGATCGACTATGAGAATTACGCCGGAGAGGACGCCGACTACGACCGGGAGGTCACGCTGGAGCAGCGGGGCAAGGTGCTCCAGTCGGCATTGTCGAGCTTGCCGCCCGGGCAACGTCAGGCCATCGAGGCCCTCGCCCTGCGCCAACTCTCGCTCGATGAAGCCGCCGGTGTAACCGGAAAGAGCAAGGGAGCGTTGAAGGTCAACATGCATCGCGCTTTGAAGAGCCTGCGCGAACGTTTCGGAGCACCGGAGTGACCGAGGCCACCGTCGACCACTATATCACGGGCCTCACCGAGGACCTGCGGCCAGTCGGCCGGCTTCGGTCGCCCTGGATCAGGGCGCTGGGCTGGCTTGCGCTCGTCGCGGCGGCCGCGGCCGTGCTGGCCTGGTTCAGCGACCTCGGTGATGTGGTCTACCGCTTGCGGTTCGTCCCCGACATGTGGATGGCGGTGCTCGGCTCGACGCTCACGACGGTGCTGGGCGCCGTCGCGACGTTCCAGCTCAGCCTGCCGGACCGGTCCGAGCGCTGGGCGCTGCTGCCTCTGCCGGGTCTGGCGCTATGGATCGCAGCGAGCGGGATGGGATGCTTCCGGGCCTGGGTGATCCCGGACATGCACGCGGCCGACCTGATGGAAACGCGGGATTGTTTCGTCTTCATCCTCGGCCTGTCGGTCCCGCTCTCGATCGTCACCATCCTGATGGTTCGGCAGGCCTTCCCGATGCGGCCCGACCTGACGGCCGCAACCGGCGGGATCGCCGTGGCGGCGGCGGCCGCCACGCTGCTCAACTTCTTCCACCCCTACGATGCCGGCGTTACCGACATCGCGGTCCATGTCGTGGCCGTCGGCGTCGTGATCGCGGCCAATCGGACAATCGGCGGACGTCTGCTGACACGGAAGAGCGTCCTCCTGCCCCGCGCCTGACCCCCGGAGTCAAGCGAGTCTCCGAACCCATGTGCAGGCTGTGCCGGCGGGCTCCTTCGGGCGATGCGGCTCGGCCGGCTTCGGGGCCAAGCCCCCTTAACGCTTGCCGCAGATCGCCGGGCGGCCTTACATCGGGGTCCGACAGATCAAGAACCAGCGATAGGCCATGGCCGCCCTCATCCTCGATGCCGCCACCACCCTGCCCCGTGACGGAACCGAGGGCGCGCTCGCGGGGCGCGTCTGGCGGCCCGGTCCTGACGGGCAGAACGATCGCGGTGGGCCGGCCGTGGTTGCCGTGAGGGCTGACGGGGTCTTCGACATCACGGAACGGTTCCCCACCATGCGGGACCTCTGCGAGGCACCGGAGCCCGCAGAAGCCCTGCTGGTCGTGCGAGGGACCCGCATCGGCTCTCTCGACGAGGTGCTGCGCAACACGCCCGAAGACACGCGCGATCCCCTGCAGCCCTGGCTGCTGGCGCCCATCGACCTCCAGGCCGTCAAGGCCGCGGGCGTCACCTTCGCGGTTTCGATGCTCGAACGCGTGATCGAGGAACGCGCGCGGGGCGACCTCGCGGCGGCGGCCGGCATCCGCGACGAGATCATCGGCCTCGTGGGCGAGGATTTCTCCAAGCTGAAGCCCGGTTCGCCCGAGGCCATGCGGCTGAAATCCGTGCTGATCGCGCAAGGGGCCTGGTCGCAATATCTCGAGGTCGGCATCGGGCCCGACGCTGAGATCTTCACCAAGGCTCCCGCCATGGCGGCGGTCGGCACGGGGGCCGATGCCGGCTTGCATCCGTCCTCGTCCTGGAACAACCCGGAACCCGAGGTGGTGCTGGCCGTGGCGTCGAACGGCCGCATCGTGGGCGCCACCCTCGGCAACGACGTCAATCTGCGCGACGTCGAGGGCCGCTCGGCACTGCTGCTCGGCAAGGCCAAGGACAACAACGCCAGTTGCGCCATCGGTCCTTTCCTTCGGTTCTTCGACGCGAGCTTCACGCTCGACCACGTGCGGCGCACGGACGTGAGCCTCACGGTCGAGGGGCCGGACGGCTACCGCCTCCAAGGCGGCTCGTCGATGTCGCGCATCAGCCGCGACCCCGCCGAGCTCGTGGCCGAGATGATCGGCCCCAACCACCAATATCCGGACGGCGCCGTGCTGTTCCTCGGCACGCTCTACGCGCCGGTCGAGGATCGCGAGGTGCCCGGCCAGGGGTTCACCCACAAGGTCGGCGACATCGTCACGGTGGCGGCGCCCGAACTCGGCAGCCTCGTCAACCGCATGAGGCTCTGCGCCGACTGCCCGCCCTGGACCTACGGCGCAAGCCACCTCATGCGCCACCTCGCCCGTCGCGGCGTTCTCTGACACCCCGGCCGCCGAGCCCCCGCAATGAGCCTGGGAGCATCCATGGACGACAAACTCCTCGTTCTCGTGTTCGGACACGAAGCTCTCGTGGACCTGATTCCACGCGAGGAAACCACCTACGAGGCAGTGCTGGGCGGATCGCCGTTCAACACGGCCATCGGCTTGGGCCGCCTCGGGGTGAGGACCGGCATCGCGGGACGGCTGTCGAGCGACAGCATGGGCGATGCGCTCGCGGCCCAACTCGCGAGCACCGGCATCGACACGCGCTTCGTGCTGCGCGACCCGAGGCCCTCGCCCCTCGCCTTCGTGACGCGGGGCACTGCCGCCACCGGCGCGCGCTACAGCTTCTATCTTGGCGCCACCGCCTACGATTCTCCCGCGACCCTTCCGCTCGACTGGCCCGAGCACGCCGCGCACCTCCATGTCGGATCCTTTTCGGCCACCGACGGCGCCCTCGGCGCCGCGGCACTCGATGCCCTGGTCCGGGCGGACGGGCGCGCCACGACGAGCTACGACCCGAACATCCGCCCCTTCGTGGTGCCGCCCCGGGACGAAACCCTGCCCATGGTGGAGGCCCGCGTAAGGCTGTCGACCCTGGTCAAGGCCAGCGAGGAGGACCTCGACTGGCTCTATCCCGGCACCCCGCCGACCGAGTCCGCCGCGCGTTGGGCCGGGCTGGGCCCGCGCCTCGTCGTGATGACGCGGGGCGGCACGGGGGCGGAAGCGCATTTCCGGGGCGAGCGCATCGTGCAGCCCGCCCCCAAAATCGACGTCGTCGACACGGTCGGGGCCGGCGACAGCTTCATGTCGGGGCTGCTCTGCGCCATGGCGGACTCGAAGGCGCTCGGGGCCGGGTTGCGGGAGCCGACCGAGGCCGAGGTCGGCCGCTGGCTGATTTTCGCCATCGCGGCGGCCGCCATCACCTGCACCCGCCAGGGCGCCCAACCGCCGACCCGCGCCGAGCTCGACAAGGTGCTGGGACAGGCCTGAACCGGGCTCGCGGCCGGCCGCCGACAGGGTGCGAACGAGAGGCGAAAACGATGGCGATCAGGTTCGTGGACAAGGGCCCCGAGGACAGGACGGGCGAACCGGCAAAGCAGCCCAGAGCCGAGCCGGCGGGAGCGCCGGTGCAGCCGGCGGGAGCGCCGGTGCAGCCGGCGGGAGCGCCGGTGCAGCCGGCCGGACCCGCGCCCGCAGAGGCTTCGCTGCCGCACGCCAAGCCAGAACCGAAGCCCCGCGGACGCCATAAGCCGCCATCGTCGTCCGTCGCGAACCCCGACGCCGAATCGCAGCCCGCCCAGGCCAGCCTCGACGGCCTCCTCCCCGCCCTCCCCCACGCCAAACCCGAGCCGAAGCCGCGGGGCCGTAAGAAGGCCTTCGGGTGAGATCGACCCGTCGCATGCGGAAGCCCGGTCTACGCCGCTCCGTCCCGAAGGGTGTTCAAGGTCACGATCCGCTCGGTCACGGGCAAGCTGATCGTGCAACGCAGGCCCCGAGGCTCAAAAGCGAGTTTCGTCACGGCGCCGAGCTCGTAAGCCAGCGTCCGTTCGAGCAGCTCCGTACCGAAACCCTGTCGCCTCGGGCCGTTGGTCGAGAGCTTCACGCCCGTCTCGTTCCAATCGAACACCAGCCGCGCCTCGCCGTCCGCCTCCCCGAACCTCCATGCAACCTCGACACGGCCCCGCTCGGCCGAGAGGGCGCCGTGTTTGACGGCATTCGTGGCCAGCTCGTGAATGGCGAGGCCGAGGGTCTCGGCCGCCTTCGGCTGGAGACTGGTGTTGGGCCCCTTGATGCTGACCACCTGTTTCCCCTCATGGGCGCCGTAGGCGAGGAGCTCCGCCGCGACGAGGCTTTCCAGGTCGATTCCGCCGATCGGGTTGCGGGTGACGGCCGCCTGCACCCGCGCGAAAGCGTCGATGCGCCCCTCAAGGTGCATCGCATAATCCTCGACCGTTTCGCTCGTGGCCGCGGTCCTGCGCGCGATCGACCGCACCACCGCCAGCGTGTTCCGAACCCGATGCTGCAGCTCGGCCAGGAACAGCTTCCCCTTGGCTTCGCTCTCGCGGAGAGCCTCCTCGCCTTTGCGGCGCTCGGTGACGTCCTGCCCGACCTTGATCACGCCGCGTAAGCGGCCCGAAGGGCCGAGCAGCGCCCGCGACGAGCCTTCGATGAACACCCGCGAGCCGTCCTTGCGCATGTGCCAGCGGACGTTGGGTGCCATGCCCTCTTCCCGTGCCGTCGCGAACTCCTGCTGCCAGACGCCGGCGGCCCGATCCTCGGGCGTGTAAACGATGGCGGCGTCCTGCCCGACCGCTTCCTCGGCCGAGAAGCCGAAGACGGCGGCGGCGCCTGGAAGCCAGTCGTCGATGCGGCCGCGCCCGTCGGTGGTGAAGATGGCGTAGTCCCGTGCGCTCTCGACGATGGCGCGAAAACGCTCCTCGCTTTGCCGCCGCGCCTCTTCGTTCCGCTGGCGTTCCGTGATGTCGACGAAGGTGAGAACGACGCCGGCAATGAAATTGGCCGTGCTTCGATAGGGCAGCACGCGCACCATGTAGCGGCCGCCGGTCGCGGCGTCCGAGATCTCGCGCTCGATGGGGCCTAGCGTGCGTAGAACGCGGCGCGCATCGTCCTGCAATTCCTCGTACGCGATCCTGGCTTTGATGTGCCCGATCGGCCGTCCAGTGTCGGACTCGATGAGATGGAAGAGTTCCGCGGCCGCGGGGGTGTAGGTGGTCACGCGGAGCTCGGTGTCGAGGAACATGGTCGCGATATGCGTGCTCTCGAGCAGGTTCTTGAGGTCGCTGTTGACGCGCGCAAGTTCCTGGACCCGGTGCGCGAGCTCGCCGTTGACGGTCGTGAGCTCCTCGTTCATCGATTGCAGTTCTTCCTTGGACGTCTGAAGCTCCTCGTTCGCGCTCTGCAGCTCTTCGTTGAGAGACTGGTACTCCTCGTTTGAGGACTTCAGCTCCTCGTTGGTGGACTCCATCTCCTCCAACGCGGCCTGCAGACGGTCCCTGGTGAGCCCCAGTTCCTCCTGGAGGCGACCGACACGCCCGTCATCGCTCGATGCTGCATCATGCGGCTTGGCGCCGGTCACGGTCGCCCCGTCCTTGAACAGGACGATGAAGCTCGATGGGGAGGACGCATCGGACCGGATCGGCTCGACCACCATGTCGACGATGAGACTGGCCCCGTTCAGGCCCATGCGAAGGTTTTCGACGTGCGCCGTCCGGTTCTCTTCGGCGGCCCGGGTCAGGGCTGCGCGGAGATCGACGCGCAGGTCCGGATGAAGGAGCTGGAGCAGGTTCAGGGACGCGGAGCCGCCGGCCGGGTCGATGTAACGCCCGGTGCCTCCCGAGAAGTGCAGCACATTGTAAGCCTCGTCCACGATGACGTAGGCGGGGGAGTAGCGCTCCACGAGGCGCTCGGCCTGACGGGTCAGGCTTGCCGCCACTGGGCGAGACCGCTCGACCGTTGCGGCCGCTTTCACGGGCCGGCGGTCCACCGGCGTGAGCGGGAAGTCAGGCAGGGCCCGCGTGCCCGTCTCGAGCCGCCGGAAGATGCGGGAGCGGGCCTCGACCGGGGCGAACAGGTTCGAGTGCCGCGACACGTTTTCGGAGTTGCCGAGGAACAGGATGCCATCCGGCTTGAGGGCGAAGTGGAACAGCGGAATCACGCGGTTCTGCAGGTCGGGGCCGAGATAGATCAGGACGTTGCGGCAGGTCACGAGGTCGAGACGCGAGAACGGCGCATCCTTGACGAGACTGTGCTGCGAAAAGATGCACATCTCCCGCAATTCCTTGACGACGCTGTAGGTGTTGCCCTCCTTCACGAACCAGCGCGCGATCCGCTCCGGCGTCATCGTGTCCGCGATCGTGTCGGCGTAGCGTCCGGCCCGGGCGGCGGCGAGCGCCCGGCCGTCGAGGTCGCTCGCAAAGATCTGGATTTCGGGCATCTCGTGGAGCCGGGCCATGTGCTCGCGGAGCAGAATGGCGATCGAATAGGCCTCCTCACCGGTCGAGCAGCCCACCACCCAAACGCGGAGTTGGTCGCCGCGCGTCTTCCCCTCGAAGAGTTTCGGGATCACCTCCCGTTCGAGAAGCTCGAACTCGCGTGCATCGCGGAAGAACTGGGTGACGCCGATCAGGAGGTCGTTGAAGAGGTTCTGCGTCTCGTCCGGCGCCGCACGCAGGATTTCGACATAGTCCTGGATGCGCTCGATCTCCACGACCTGCATCCGGCGTTGGACGCGGCGCAGGAAGGTGCCGGGCTTGTAGCCGTGGAAGTCGTGCCCCGTCCTGTTGCGCAGGATCGTGGCGATGCTCGCCAGTGCGACCGACGCGTCCGCCTCGGGGCCGGCCGAGGGCGTCCCGGTGCGGCCGACGATCCGCCCCACGAGGGACGACACGCGCTCGGTCAATTCGTGCACGGGCAGCACGGCGTCGGCGAGTGCCGCCGGGCTGCTGCTCATGGCGAGATCGCCTGCCTCCGCCTCTTCGGTCTGCTCGGCGAACGTCAGGCCCCCCGCCTCCTTGACGGCCTTGAGACCCAGAGTGCCGTCTCCGTCGGTGCCGGCAAGGGCGACCAGCAGGGTCTTCCCCTCTTCGTCCTGGGCGAGGGAGACAAGAAAGCTGTCGATCGTCCCCCGTCGCCCGGGCGCCTCCGTCGTTGGTCGCGTGTGGAAGCGGCCACCCTCGACCGTGACGATGACCTGCGCGGGCGCGAGGTAGACCTTTCCGGACTCAAGCGGGGCATGGTTTTCGATCGCGGTCAACGCGCGCCCGGCCTCGGCCAGCGCGCGCGTGAACCGCTCGTCGTCGAGAGCTTCCCGGTGCTGGAGAACGACGACGATAGCGGCGCTCTCCTGCCGTGGTAGATGCGTCAGGAGATGCTCGAGCGAGCCAGTCCTTGCGCCCGACCCCACTACCCCCAGGACTGCCTTGGCGGTCACGGTGCCTCGTTCATCGTCTTCGTCTTCGGACATCGCCGCCTACGCTGCTGCTTCTGCTCTATGTGGTCGCCATTGGCCGTCCTCGCGCAGGACCAGCACGGACAGGGCTATACGAGCCCGGAGAGCTTGTCCTTACTCCTGCTGCCCGCCTTCGTCCCCCGAAGTTTCGGATTGCGACATCGTCAGCAGGACCGCCTTACGGATGGTTTCCGCCTGTTGGCGATATTCATTCGCCCGCTCATGGTACATCTCCGCGATAGCGCGCCGCCCGGAGTTCCGTCCGTCTTCGGCCATGCGCGAGACAAGCTCGGCCCGCTCCTCGATGACGCGCAGAGCGACCCGCAACGCCTCGTCGACCGCGTTCTCCTGTTGCTTGGCCACTGAATCGGCAGTGTGGGCGTGGCCGACCTGACAGCGGAAACGAAGCGGTCCGCCGCCGCGCATCGTCGATAGAACTCCGCCGCAATCCGGACAGGTGAGCGGCGCTGGATCCGCGACGCGGCGCAGCACCCCGCTGTCGATGCGCTCGCCCGCAGCAATGTCGATCTCCAGGCGGATATCGGGCGGCACGGGCAGCCTCGGCCCGGCAGACTCGCGGGCCAGATCGGACAGGACGTCGCCAATCCGGGCGCCCGGGATCGAGAGGTCGGCCGTCACCGCCGACAAAGCGCTCAGCGGCATCTCGTCGGCGGTCGCGTCGGCCGGGTCCTGCACGATCGCCGTGCCGCCGCAGCGCTTGATGGCCTCGAGACCGGAGGCGCCGTCGTTGAGGAAACCGCTGAGGACGACACCGATCACCCGGGACCCATAGGCGGCCGCCGCCGACCGGAACAGGGGGTCGATCGCGGGCCGCGCCATGTTCTCGAGCGGACCCCGCCCGAGCTTGATGTGACCGTCCGCGATGATCAGGTGACGGTCGGGAATGCCCAGGTAGATGTTCCCGGGCGTGATCGGAAGCCCGTCGGCAGCCGCGTGGACGGGCAGCCGGGATGCGGCGGACGCCACTGTCGCGAGCAGGCCGAGGCTGCGCGCCGGGATGTGCAGCACGACGAAGACCGCCGCGGGCAGATCGGCCGGCAACGCGCCGAGGATGGCCTTGAGCGGCGCCGTTGCGCCGGACGATCCCCCGATGGCGATGATATCGCGGTTGCTCATTGACGTCCTTCCGGCGCGACAGGCACGGCTGGGAACAATTGGGCAATGAATTGTGTTCCAGGATCTTAAGCTCTCCGGCCTTGCTGGACGCGCCCTATCCCAAGCGATGTCGCGAGCCGACCCCGCCACGGTCGGCTTCCGGCGGTGAGCCCGGTATATCAGGGCGCGGTTTCATGGCCATGGCCGACCTTGCGATGGAGAAGGGGCACCTCGCCCAGGCAGATCGCCACGTCATCGAGGGGGAGAGGCGGATCGCCCAGCAAACCGAACTGGTCGAGCACATTCGGCAAAAGGGCGCTTACGGCGCGGCGGAGGCGGAGCGTCTCCTCCAGACGTTGCGGGAGACCCTCGAGACCTGGCGCAGCCATCGCGAAAACATCGTCGAGGCCATCGCGCGGCTAGAGGGCGAGATCGCCTCGAAGCCGGCACCGAAACCGGCCGAGTGATTCCGGCCGACGTTTAGGCTTCGTTCGTGTCGAGATGCCGACCGTCCCGGTCGAGGCAGAGGTAGTTGGCGTTGAACAAGCCAGCTTCCTGAAGGGCATCCAGGTCCGGGATCGTGCAGGTTCTGCCTTTGAGGACGATCAAGCCTGCGCCCCGCAGGTCCATCAGCGTGCGGTTGACGTGAACGGTGGAGATGCCCATGGCTTCGCCCAGGTCGACTTGCGTCAGCGGCAGCTGGCAACTCGTATCGTTCGTCAGACCGACGGCTCTCAGCCGGATGAAGAGCTCACAAAAGAGATGCGCCATCCGCTCGAAAACGTCCCGCTGACCGAGGTTGAACTCGAAAAGCCGGACGGCACGGCGCCGATCTCCCGTGCGAACCAGGTCGCGGCTCAAGATAGGATGTCCAGTCGCAGCTGCTTGTTCTCACGCGCAGGCGCAACAGCTCCTCGCGCTAGTTGGCCGCCAGGCCGGCATCGACGGGCCAGCCTTTGTCTCTCCTCCGCCCCTCCCGCCGATCGGCCTCCGCTACCCAGTTTTCGAATAGCCTGGGCGGAACGCTCAAACTCACGGGCAAGTTCGGCAGGATCTCGGCCATCGCGAACCGGATCGATCTTCTGTTGTCGGAACTCCAGCGCGTAGGGTGGACGGGTTTCGGCACCGGGAACACTTCGTGCGAAAGCATCATCAGTGTCCATGCGATCGGGGCAACACCACGAGATGGCCTCCTTCCCGGAGCCGATCGCGATGTCGGATGACGATCCTTTCCAGTTGGGGCGGCAGGCGGTCAGATCGGAAATTATGAAATTGCCCACAGGAAGACGAGCGCTGCGAGAAAGCCGAGCGCACCGCGAACCGCGTGTCGCTGTGCCCAGGTGCGCACCAGCGGTGCCACCCGCTCGTCCGCATCGCTGGCCGTCAGGGCTGATAGCTGCCGGTTGACCGGCATGACGGCCAACAACGTGTAAGGGGCGATGGCGAGCAGGCATCCCGCACCGGCAAGCCAACGAACGGCGCGTGTCGTGAGGTAGGAAGCGATCGCCAGGACTGCGGCGAGGATCGCAAGCGAAAGCTGCATCGCGGTTCCGCGATGATAGCTGACCCGCCACTGCGACAGCAGGGCGGCCGGTGGCAGCGGCAAGCGCGCGGGTTGCTCAACAATGTTGATGTACGAACATGTGACAGCAAAGCCGCTCGTCACCATCAGTGTTAGAGCCTCGGCGATCATGCTCAACCTTTCTCACCCCTACCCATCACCTTTTGCAATTGCCGCATGAGGTCGCCCCGCTTGCGGAGGCGGGAGGCGGGAGGCGGGGCCGCATCGATTCGATCGTATGTGGCCAATGCCTGACCAACGATTTGATCCATATTTCGCATCCGCCGATCTGCTGCGGCAGATCCGCATAGGGGCACGCGGTCGACGAGGCCTTGCGGTCACCCTACGCTCATCGAGGAAGGGGCCGAGCTCGTCAACTGAAGCACTTGTTCCCGTGAGACCCTCAAGGTTCGTTCGTGTCGAGATGCCGACCGTCCCGGTCGAGGTGGAGGTAGTTGGCGTTGAACAAGCCAGCTTCCTGAAGGGCATCCAGGTCCGGGATCGTGCAGGTTTTGCCTTTGAGGACGATCAAGCCTGCGCCCCGCAGGTCCATCAGCGTGCGGTTGACGTGAACCGTGGAGATGCCCATGGCTTCGCCCAGGTCGACTTGCGTCAGCGGCAGTTGGCAACTCGTATCGTTCGTCAAGCCGACGGCTCTCAGCCGGATGAAGAGCTCACAAAATAGATGCGCCATCCGCTCGAAAGCGTCCCGCTGACCGAGGTTGACGATCCATTCGCGCTGGATCGCCTCCTCCACGAGTGAGTTCCACCATAAGGCGCGGCTGAGCCGGGGATGGGTGTCGGTCAGGGAGATGACCGTGTCGGCCGGGACTTCGGCGATTTTGGCCCGTGAGACCGTGCCTATGGAATGGTCCATCTGCTTGAGGATGAACATGCGGACATCGCACAGGTCCCCGGGCAAAAGGAAGCCGATAATCTGTCGTCGCCCGTCTTCCAGAACCTTGTAACGGGTCGCCCAACCCTCGATAATCAGACTGATATGGCGTGGCTTGTCGCCCTCCTGGACGAAATCCTCGCGCGGTCCAAGCTGCCGCGTGGTCCTGGACACCGCCTCATCGAGGGCTCGCTTTTCGTCTCCGGACAGCTTCGTGAAACGTTCCAGCTTGCGGATGAAAAAGGTTGCCATTGGCTGTCCGGGGTTCTCCTGGGGCTCGCCCCCGACGTCAACGGTGCTCAGACCATTGGTGCAGAAGTTCCGATGAGAGCCAAAGCGTTGTATGTCGATCACAAACGTTAACCGAGAGAGGAACCCCGGATGTCGAGCGCAGCTGAGTTGGGCGCCTTGGCGCGAAGTCGCGTGCTGGTGGTGGAGGACGAGTACTTCCTCGCCGACGACATCATGCGAGCTCTCCAGGGGCTCGGAGCCGAGGTCGTCGGGCCCGTGCCGACAAGGGACAAGGCACTGGCGCTCCTCGCCTCCAGCGAAAGCATCGACGCCGCGGTGCTCGACATCAATCTGCAGGGCGAAGCCGTCTTCCCGGTCGCCGACGCCCTGATCGAGCGGGGCATACCCTTCGTGTTCGCGACCGGCTACGACCAAAGCGCAGTCCCGGCCGCATACGACGGCGTGCGACGGTGGGAGAAGCCGTTCGAACCGGCGGAGCTCGCCAAGGCTTTGCCCGGGCTCCTACACTCGTCTTGAAGTGTACGGCATGGTGCTGCCCTCCATGTCCGCAAAGCCGTGACGCGATGGCAAGCGCGCTTGCCATCGCGTCTCCCGCATCCGACGGTGCCGTTTCTGCCTCCTCCGCCCGTCGAGCCTTCCCGATGTACCAGCCCCCCCACCACCGCGAGGATCGCCTGTCGGTCCAGCACGAGTTCATCCGCAGCTTCCCGCTGGGTCTCCTGGTGTCGGCCGGGGCGGGCGGGCTCGTGGCCAATCCGGTGCCGTTCTTGATCGATGCCGACGGACCCGCCTCGGGCACCCTGCGGTGCCACGTGGCACGCGCCAACGGGCAGTGGCAGGATCTCCTCGCGGTGGACGAGTGCCTGGTCGTGTTCCAGGGACCGCACGACTACGTGACGCCGTCCTGGTACGCCACCAAGCGCGAGACCGGCAAGGTGGTGCCGACCTGGAACTATGCCACCGTCCACGCCTGGGGACGCCCTCGCGTCATCGAGGATGCCGATTGGCTCCGGCGCCAGATCGGCGACCTCACCCAACTCCTCGAGAACCGGCGTGCCGTGCCCTGGGCGGTCGAGGACGCGCCCGCGCCCTTCGTGGCGGCGCAGATCCGCGCCATCGTCGGGATCGAGATCCCGGTCGCGCGCATCGAGGGCAAATGGAAGATGAGCCAGAACCGCTCCGCGGCCGACCGCCAGGGCGTCGTCGACGGCTACCGCGAAGCCGGCGAGGCCGGGGAAGCCATGGCCGTGATGGTCGAGCGGGCGCGGGATCCGGCACGCGGCTGAAGGCGCTCGGCCTGCCGAGCCGCTCGCGTTCCCGTCAGGCGGCGCGCTCGACCGCGCGGCGGGCCTGCCGCGCCTCGACGCGCGCCACGAGGCTGCCGCCCAGCGGGCCGCGGCGTTCTTCGACGCAGAGCCCGCGACCGTCCGCCAGGGCGCCCCG